>ENA-UENT01000242-UENT01000242.1-marine-metagenome-genome-assembly--contig:-NODE-242-length-38929-cov-5.309003_pt1 | contig 38929 bp, 32 predicted proteins | sample MGYA00237879_ERZ529330 | MGnify/ENA primary metagenome ERZ529330 (study PRJEB26372, sample SAMN05368345) | marine metagenome | biome: cultured habitat; feature: ocean water; material: water; isolation... | reverse complement strand
ATCCCTGTAAACACAGCTGTGTTTACAGGGATTGCTATTGCAGATCTATTGACCAGTGTCTAGATCAAATGCTTCCTCAAAACTAGTTGAGTGATCCTTCTTTTTCGAATACTGGCGAAGAGGGCGCTGGTATTGCGCGTTCCTCATCTGCTTCTAGCAGTTCATTAAGGGCAGCTTTTTTGCGTTTCGTTGCTTTATACAACACGTAGGTAGCAGCCATGACAATGGAAAGGAGTAGAAGGAGTAGAAGATGCTTTTCGAGATTCCCTTGCAATGGGTAGACCAAACCGATCAGAGCCGCCTGACATGCAACAAGTATACCAGTTGCCGTAGCATGAGGAAACCCAAAATCGATCAGTAAGTGATGAATATGACGACGATCTGGCTGGAAAGGTGAGACGCCACGAATGATTCGTGTAAAGAACACTCGTAAGGTATCAAATAGCGGAATTGCAATAATCGTCATAGCGACTACTGGCACCGCATCAACACGCCAGGCACTTTCTGGTGGTAGTGCATCATTTAGTTCTATGAAATTCAGGGTAAGAGTGGCTACCAGTAAGCCAACAACTAAGGCACCTGTATCACCCATAAAAATACGCGTCGGTGGAAAGAGATTGTATGGCAGAAAGCCTAGTAGGGCTCCTACAACTGTAAATGCTAAAATACCATAAGCATCATACCCTACCCCAATAAACCAAGTTCCAAGAACTGCCATCACTAAGATGCCCATGCTTGCGGACAAGCCGTTGATGCCATCTATCAGATTAAAAGCATTCACAACAATTAAAACTGTTAGTATAGAAAGCACTATTGACAACTGAAATGGCATTTCAGCCATCCAGCTGAACATACCGTGTAGACTAACTAATCTTATATCCGCAAAGTACACTATTAGCGTAGCTACCACCAGTTGTGCCACTAATTTTGTAACTGCAGACATTGGCATTAGATCGTCCTTAAGTCCAGTGAGAAAGATTATCACTGTAGCAACAAGAATATACTTGAGTTCGGCAAGTAGTTCATTGGGTAACCAGAAAAGGATCGCAATTAGAAAGCTGGCGAAGATCGCTACGCCACCAATTGACGGTGTTGGCTGAAAGTGCGAACTACGGAGCTTGGGTTCATCATATAGCTGCCGACTAAACGCAACTTTTATGACGGAAGGAAGGATAAAATACGTGAGAAGGAACGCTGTCAAAGCAGCTAACAAGGCAATTGGCATGGGATTATTGACTTACGTGTACGATGTAGGCATCAGGCCACACGGTATGGGTTCTAGGGTACAAGTAAATCCAAAAGGGTATAAAAATCTTCCTAAAGTTAAATAATTTTTAGGATAAGGTTAAATAAAGAATTGAGGTAGAGTGAAAAGCAAGTTAATCTTGAAGACGAGAAAAAAGGTGATTAACCTGATCAGGCCACGAATAGGAGGTTAAAAGGTCCGATGATATTCTCCAAGGAATAGCACCAGAAAAGGCCCATGTACGGTACAGTTGTAAGACAAAGTTTTTCAGTTCAGCACTCTTGTCTGTTGTTCCTTTATAGTACAGATGCCCTGCATTTGTTGTAGTAATAGCAACATCTAGCTCCTTATCGATTGGCCCATTTAGGATGGCAAGTATAGGTCTTCCTGCTGCTAGATAATGCCCCAACTTACTAGTCAGAATGCCACTGTAGTCTGCTCCAGACCACGAACACATAAGGTTAACCTGGCTGCTTTTTTGCAGTTGCTGCGTTTCATTCAGACCGAGGCGGCCATGATCTACACAGAGATATCCGAGTGTATATTCGCTTGCTAATTCAGCCCAAAGCTGGCCTTGATCGCCCGCATAATGTAGCTCTAAGTGAGCAGGGTTTAGCTCTCCTTCGTCTATCAATTCTCGAAGGGCTTTAAATAAGGGGGCAAGGGTTTGCCACCTGGGGTAGATTCTTCCGGTGTAGCTAAGTGTAAAATGACTTCCAACCGGAGCTGAAAGAAAGCCGGTCGGCGGGTTGGGTAGACCGTTTCGTACTACTACTACATTTTTGTGCAGGCTTCGAAAATACTTAGCTAGGCCCTCACTCACGGTAGTTAGCGCATCTGCTGACCGTATTAATCGACTCTGATACAGCTCTTGTAATTTTGGCCACCATACATCACGGCGAATGGGATCAACAGGTCGATCCCGAAAATCAGCAATCCATTTCAACTTGGGAAATTTCCTTTTGAGGGCATTCGCTACAATATGATCAGACCACGGTCGATAACTACTAAAGATGTGCGTGATCCCTTCCTTTTGAATAAGCTCACCCCCATAGCGAATACTATGACGGATATAAGTCCGACCACCATCTCCCGCCCAGTATACAAAGGGAAAGGAGTGATACATCCGTCGAAATCGATCATTCACGGCGCTTTCACGAGGGGGGCTAGTTACCAATTTGCGCGCATCTCGGGTGTTTATTAGTCTAATTTGAGTTACTTCTAACGCCAAAGAAGGGTCCTGCGGAAAAATAGATTGATTGGCGGAGGTTTGCACAAATACCGGAATCCCCAAGCGGATCCACTCCCGAACAAGGAAGTACAACCGGATACTTCCGGGATGGTTTACTGGAGGAAATTTATATGCCTGTATCAGAATCTTCATCCTATCCTAACAGGCTTCGAATAAAATCTAAATAATGCTTAGCGATAAGTTCTGCATCGTACTTGTTAGCGACCAACTGCCGGCCCTGGTCTCCGAATTGTTCTCGAAGTTGCGACGGCGCCTGGTAAGCGTCTAGCATGGCCTCCGCCAAACGAGCACTAGAATGCGTAGGTACCTGCCAACCAGTTTGATGAGGTATAGCAAGCTCTCTACAGCCAGGAGTATTAGTGGATATAATTGGCCGTTTCATAGCTAAGGCTTCCAGTAAACTCCTGGGAACACCTTCCCGATAACTTGGAAGTATGACCACATCAGCATTTTGGATAAAAGGACGGACATCATCCTGATAGCTACGGTGACGAACTCTTTCCTGGGAAAGCCCCTCGTTCCAAGTCGATTCATCCAAGCACCTAGGGTGTTCTTCATCGTATTCTCCAAGTAATTCTAGCTCAGCATCAGGAATAATGTTTAGTATTTGTTGCCAAGCTTGAAACAGCTCTCTTAGGCCTTTGTCAATAAGCATACGGCCTATATATAGAAACTTAAAGGCAGAAGAGGCGGTTCTTGATCTAGGCTGAAAGTGATTCAAATCAATTCCTGATCCTGGTACATGGTGCCAGGATTTAGCCTGTACTCCGATCTGTTGAAGCTCTTTAATGTCAATTTCATTCTGAGCGACAACAGCACTTGCTGCTGGAAGGCATTGACGGTACAACACCTCAATCATCCGACGTTGTATCGATGTAGTTATCCATGTTGTTCCAAGGCCCGTAATATTAGCTACGGAAGCTAACCCTAGCTTACTCGCAGCTATACTTCCTAGTAAGTTAGGCTTAATCGTGAAGTGTAATATAACATCAGGTTCTAAAGCCTGATAAACCTTTAAGAGTTTACGGTATAGCCGAAGTTCAGACGGAAGAAAACGTCCATAAGGCTTTAGCTCAGGCAATGGTTGGAATTCGATACCAGCAGATTCTAGATCTCCTTCGAATCCATCTGCCGGGGCCAAAGCATAAACCTTAAAATCAGCTTCTTGTAGTGCTTTCCAAAGTGCCTTTCGGAAATGTAAGATATTATAGGCACTGTTGGCAACGAGTAGAACTTTCCTGACGGTCAACTAATTGGTCATTTATCTACTCCTTATCAAAGATTGTCGCAAAGGACTTGGCAATAGCTATTTGATATGTTTTCGGCAAGTCTACTTTTGATACTTCATCTATTGTAAACAACCCAATTCCAAAATTCTCCTGGCCCTGCTGTAGTTGTTCCAAACTAGCAGTAGTTTGACAATGGTAGATCACAACTAGTACACTTACTATATTCATGACCTTCACCGTAGTGGTGTTCAACAGGTTTTGAACTTCTACATCAATAGCTAGTTCTTCCTTAATCTCTCTTCGCAAACACTCTGCTAATTCTTCCTTGCGTTTTAGTTTCCCTCCGGGAAGGTCCCATTCGTTTCTCTCATTTCGAATTAGAACCACGTGGTGATCAATTAATAGCACCCCCTTAACAGAAACAGGAAACCTCCTAGCAAAGTAATCAGAGGGGAAGATCCTCCCAACTGTACGTAATAATAGTTTTCTCAGATCCAGCAAAGTAAAAACTAACTTGCAAGCATTCTACTTAAATCCAAAGCGGAAACCAAACCCGCCAGTGAAGTCACTATTTGCTTCAAAAGCTGGCCGTAACAGCTCCACACCTGTATCAAGTGAGCTTTCCGTATTTCGATAAACCAGTTGTATGAAAGCGGAAAAATTCGAGATGGGCACCCAACTGATATCAGCACTTAAGGCCGAAGATTCCCACATGATATTGTCCAGAAATGGTAGCTCGTCCACAGGTGTATCTCCTAGCAGGTCATAAGGAAACTGTTCTCCTTGCTGCCAGAGATCATAGGCGAAATTTATATTCCATTTCGCATGTGGCCTAACCCAAAGTTGTAGGTTTAAGGAAGCGGCATTATCATTTAGAAAATGTCCCAAATTATATTCATTACTTGCATATGTCAGGGATGGAATACGATGATCATAAGTAACCGGCGTCGTTCGGTTATAGTCAAGCTGTAGTCCTACATTTTCAAATGGCCAATTACTCAGGCCAACACCAAACTTATAACTGAGAAAGTTTCGGCGATCAGGGTCAAATAGTCTGGTGAAACTTAGTTCATCTACAAAAACGGAAGAAAACAGGTGAAGGTGCTTTATCCCTCGATAACTAATATCAAAAAACAACTGAGAATTTTGATTATCAATGCCTTGGTTGATCGTATGATCAACTGCTTTAAAGAAGGCGAAAGGAATAAAGTAGGCAGGATGCGCCGGCATATCACTATACACTATACTGTTGCCAAAGGAGACATCCAATGTAGACCAGGGTGATATTGTAAACAAATTTGCAGCTATATGCTTGTTGCGATAAACAGCGCGAAAACGGCTACTACTCGGCGTAGTGTAAGTGTAGGATCGAGTGCTATCAATTACCTCACTAACTAGCCAAGCATGGAAATACCTAAACTGTAACCATTTAAAAGGCTTCAGTTCTAAATTTACCATCGGAAAACTTGGCGCTCGGCCCGATAAAATATTAGCTCCTCCATAATGATTCCCCCATTGGACCTGATCTTTCACAAACCCTACGGTGCCCCAATCCCAGGAATACGTTATTCCACCTCTAAACTCGCTAAAATCAGCGCCAACCCGACCACCAAGGCCTCCATACTTATAGGCGGCACCGGTTTCTCTTGTTAAAAAGGTTGACTCCCCCAATATTTCTTGTTGATAATTATCCCGAATGTTCGCGTAAGCAGAAAATCCTCTACCCAAATAGGCCATCATTTCAGCACCGCCATAAGAAGCGAAGAATGAGTCTTCGCCTGTATTATATAGCTGAATACCGTAGATCGGCCGTGCCATTACCTTTCCCCATTCACCACCAAGCCTGACCCTCGGAGGAACTATGCTGTAAGCATCTCGAAAGCTACTACCTAGTTCAAGCTCCGGGTCTTCAAAATTATAATCAGTCAGGAGTATTTCGGCGCGCTTTCGTTGCCGATCATTTGCCAACTCATTCTTAACTACTGACCTCAACTTCTCTGCAATGACAGTCCTTGGATAAGGTTTAGCAACTGTCGGCAGCACGATAAGCTGATCATTAGCTAACTCATCCATGAAGTCGTAGATGGCCTGGTCAGCTAACGGTTGGTACACATGCTGCGCAAATAGGCAGTTGCCGATAACTAAAGAACAGCATAACAACAATAGAATTCGCATCATTTGCTTCTAGCTTTCTTAATGAAGATGTTGTGCATGGCCTTCCAGAAATAGGTCCAATCCGTTGCCCAAGGCGATTGTTCATATTCCTCCAGGTATCGCATTTCAGACTCCATGATTTCCTCTAAAGTCGAGGGTAGGTCTACATAAAAAGGAGGAATTAGCCCCGGTTTATGACGGCTGCGTTTTTCTTGAAGTTCTTTGTGATACAGACTGAAATAGTGATTACTCAATGGTCGAACACCTACAATTTTCATTTCACCTTTCAGTACATTTAAAAACATTGGCAGCTCATCTAACCAAAATTTACGGAAGAATTTCCCCATTCCTGTCACTCGGAAGTCATCCTTAAACTTTCCGCCTTCATCCAACTGATTTCGTTGGTAAACGTACTCTTGCAAATATTCAGAGTAAGGATACATCGTACGCAGCTTGTAGACACCAATCATTTTACCATTCTCTCCCTTTCGGCGAAGGCGAATCAATGGTCCGTAAGTGGGGTGTTCATCATAAACTGGTTCCTTCACTTTTTTGGTAATAAAATATTGTTTGCCCTCAATGACTTCTTCGTTTACGATCGAAAAGCCACAACTGTACAGACGGCCAAATATTTCTGCCTTAGACACTTCGCGGTACTTGCCCGCAGTAGCAACAAAGTAAATTGCACGCAGGAAGTAAATCTTGGGAAAGATTCGATTCCAAAGCAAATAGGCAAAATGAATAACATAATTGATTCCACGAGGGTAACGATTGAGAATGCGGTCCTTAGAATACTCATAGGTTTCTACAAAACCGGCTAAATGCCCTCCATCTGGAAGCTTCTCATTGATAGCCTCTAAAAACTTATTAATCCGCCCCACTTTATTGAGAGGCTTAAGGTTGACAATCTTGTCAAATGTGCCATCCGGCTGTTGTAGAATATTAAAGCGGCTTTCCGTTGCCAGGAAGACCGTCTTCTCATTAATATTGCTAAGGTTTTGTTGAAGGTATTGCAAAGCGTTTTCACCAACTTCATCAGCAATCAAGAGCCGCAGTGCACCAGAAACCTGAGTAGCTTCTACTTCGTTTTCTATCGCCCCTTTTAACGGAATGCCGGTTGAAGGTTCGGCAGGAATGAATGCGTCTTGATGCAGTAATTTATCAAAGCCAAAAAAACGGATAATCACCGCTTCCAGAAAAGTGACTACGCTGAACCCAAGCAGCAACCACCACTTATAACCCAGGAGTTCCATGTAATAATAGAAAATTACCACTGCAGCATGGATAACCAGGTTCTTTTTTAGTAGAGCATTCAGGGTATTTTCCACGTTCTTGCGGATATCCCATTTAACCAAAATCAAGCTTCCAAGCCACCAAAGTAAGATGTATACTCCGACAGCTAAATGCTTATCCAGTAAACTGGCAATGGTGACATTATGGCCCAATAAACGGCCACTCGCTAGAAACACTGCTGGAACCCATAGTAATCCCCCAAAGTAGAAGAAGTATTTCTTGTTTCTGCTCACAATCAGTTGGCTTGATTACTCAGCACAGCCACTATACGCTCGGCAGTTTTGCCATCCCAACGTTCCGGGCGCTCCGGCTTTCGCTCCTGTTTTAACGTTTCATAAAAAGATCGGCGGATATTCTCTAGGTCATTACCTACCAGTATGGAGGCACCTCCGTGTTCCCGCAGTGTAATTGGCCGCTCCGTGTTCCATCGTAGGGTCAAACAAGGAGTACCCAAAACGGTACATTCTTCTTGTAGGCCACCACTATCCGTCAGCATTATATCTGCCCCCATATTGAGCCTCAACATATCGTGATACCCCAACGGCTTAAGTAAAATGAGGTTTGGCGCCGAGCTCACTTTTTCCCATATGCCAAACTCCTCTAGGCGTTTCCGAGTACGGGGATGGATGGGCCAGATTAATGGCATAGTTGTACATACTTCCTCCGTCAGAAAGTTCATGATGGGTGTTAAGACTTCCGCCTCATCTACATTTGAAGGGCGGTGTAAAGTCATAAGTGCATAACGATCATTCGATGCAGGCTGCCATGTACTTGGCTGAGTTGGGTCTAGCGCATTGCTCTGTAGGATATCCTCAATCCGTATGGCCACCGCTTTCTCACGGTTGGCCTCCAGGGTATCAATCATAATATTGCCCACAAAATGAATACCCTCACTAGCAGCACCCTCGCTTGCCAAATTCTCGTTAGCCATACGATCTGGAGTGAAATGTACATCTGCCAAACGGTCAGCAACCAAACGGTTTATTTCTTCCGGCATCGCCATATCTCGAGAACGTAATCCGGCCTCAATATGAGCGCAACGAATTTTTTCCTTTTTAGCTGTAACAGCCCCGGCTAAAACGGCATTAACATCGCCAACTACAATTACCCAATCGGGTTGCTCTTTCCGTAGAACGGGTTCCAAGGCCATCATCGTCTTACCCACTTGTTCTGCATGGGAGCCGGAACCGATGTTCAGGTTGATATCAGCCTGTGGAATGCCCAATGCCGCAAAGAAATTAGCAGACATCCGATCATCGTAGTGTTGCCCTGAGTGTATGAGTATATGCTCGATGAATGGTGATCGCCCAGCAGCATTATGGGCATCAATAGCCCGAATAAAAGGGGCAATTTTCATAAAATTAGGACGAGCACCGACTAAGGAAACAATTTTCATTACTTACTACTTACTAACTTGAGACGATAAAGATGTTTGCTGGACAGAGGCCGGATAGTTCTCCAAGAACTCGATAAGGAAAGTGGCAACATCTCTTTTCTCCGCCAGCATGATCTGGCGCCGTTGGGCAAATATAGCCTTCAGGTCCTTTTGGGAGAGTAGATCGTTGACGCGATCCAATAGTTTATCGCGATCCTTGGTACGAATACCATACCCCAGCTCATATTGACCTTCTAACTCTGCCAAATAACCAATTCGCCCTACAAAATCATTGAATCGGATAAATGGTACACCAAGTACTCCTGCTTCTGCAGCCATAGTTTGACTATCACCTATATACATTTCAGCAAAAGCCATCACATGGTGAATATCGAGCGGATCAATTGCTAGGCGGTGGGGTTCAAATGCAGGATTTAGTGCTCGTTCAGAAGTAATATATACTTGCCCCTGTAGCTTCAGTCTTTCTACAATTTGGCTAGCCAATTCATTATCAATGCCCTGAATCCCCTTATCATGATGTGCAGTTAATTTGGCAAAACGAATAAGGAAATACGGCTTACTATCGGGGATATATTGCCGCACAACCGCTTCGTCAGGAGTAAAATGAGCAGGATGTAAATATGCGAGTTCGTGGTAGCCTTGATACTTTATGGATTTCGATTCCCATTTACCATTATCACAACTACTCGGAGAGAGAATATGACTACACCAGGGGTAACTTAGTCGGCTATACAAAGGCACTACTTCAGCATCATCCTCATTTACATTAATGGAAGGTATACCCAGTAATGTCCCTACATGCCCTATCTCAACGGAAGTTCCAATCAAAAAGTCTGGTCGATTTCGGAGGCAATAAAGCAGCAGCCGCCAATCGCGCTTAAGCATACCTGCTATCATTCCAAGTTTTGTATCCTTCCGGCCTTCCGGCAAGATATTGATATACGGAATACCACTGCGCTGCATCAACTCTTCGAGAATATCTTTTTTCTTGATTAAAACTGAGACCCGGTCACCCTGAGTTCGAAAGTGTTGTATCACATTCTTAAAGAGGTGGAAGTGGGCAGGATGCCCCAGATGAAATAGATAGTGTTTCATTTAAAGTGTGTTGCGCTTTGCGTAAGCCACATAGCTCAATCCCGTAAACATCCACGCATTGGACCACCGCATAAAGGAGGTCTTGTTCGTAAAATGAGCGTATTGACGAAAATAAAAATAGCCTACTGAAGATTGCATGTTCTGCAGCATCCAATCCATCACTGTCTCAGCCAGAGGCAGATTATTGAATCGTACCGCGGTGAGCAGCATCTGTCCAGCTGCAGTGCAATCAATCGGATAACGCTCCTTATCATAAAACTTTGGGGCGCCGTCCAAGTCAACTAGATTTTCCTGATAATAAGTAAATCCACTGTCCATGGCTGGTCTTACTAGCTGGTTATCTATGTAAGTATGATAGGCTTCCAGACAATCGAGTACATAGCCAGTATGGTAATTATCGACCCAAGCCCCAGTGGCAGCTAAGGAGTACGGCCATGCACCATCCTCCCGTTGCTGCTCAAGGGCAAAACGCACCCCAGTAGTTGCTATTTCTGCCCAATCATTATTGCCCATAATATGATGGGCCTGGGCCAAAAGACGGACACCTTTCAAGGAGGCATTTAATACTTGTTGCGTATCAAAAGGAGAATAGGAGAAGCATATACTATTCTCATATTCCGTGCGGTTAAGATCCTTTAGCACGAATGGCACTGCCCCTAACAGGAGATCGGCACAGACTTGTTCCCGGGTGATTAACCAAGCCTCAAACAGGGCATTCGTTATGATCCCCGTTGCCACTACTGTAGGCTGATAAGCCGGGATTTTTGCGTAACGTGCCTCCCAATCAAAGTCATATCCCCAACAGACACCACTGAACCCCTCTGGGATTAGTGATTGCAACTGTTTAGCCAGTTGCCAAATCTTATTGAGCAGCTCTTCGCGCTCCTCTGGATATACTTCCGTTAAGTAGGCATAGGCCTGTATACACAGTCCTAAACTTACCGGGTTCAAGCCTTTCGGTACTGCCAATAGTGGGCGTAGGTTTACCGGAGCACGTTTGACAAATTGCTGAGTGGCAAACCGCAACCATTTATGGGAACGTAGAATTGGCAGCCGAAACAGCGGGGACTTCAAGGCATCGTAAGGATCATAACCCCGATACTTTTCCTGCTCAATGTATTCTCTGAGCAGCGCTATCCGCTGAAGATACAGATCCATCTCTGGTTTAGAATCTGTGTTCAATAGGTATAGTTTGTCCGCGTTGAATTGACTTCAAAGCTTTGAAAGTCACTAAAGAACTGTGATAGAGTTCTTCGAAAGAAATGGGAGAGGGATTCCCGTCCCGAATCGTTGCTACAAAAGCATCCAGTTCACCTTGATGCCCTTTGTCTTGTGCAATTTTCTTTTTCACGGCTTTATTTCCCTGGATCAAGAGGCGACTGAAATCATCAATCTGCGCAATGACTCCATCGCAGAAGACCTCCATACGTTCCTTCGCTACGGATTTATGACCGTTGGAGAAATAGGAAATAGAAGCCGTGCTACCATTGACAAATGCCAGGTTAATTACCACGGAATCTTGTAACGCCTCCGCCGTTTGCAACTGAAATGCACTCACATGTGCCACAGGGCTAGCCGCCAAAAAGATGGCCAGGTCAACAAAGTGACAACCCTCGCCTATGATCCGGCCACCACCAACCTTAGGGTCGTGCACCCAATGACTAGCTGGCACCTGGCCCGCATTTACCCGGATCTGGATACCCTTGGGTCGTTCTGCCGGAAATAAGCTCGCCACTTGTTGAACAAAGGGTGCAAAACGGCGATTGTAACCCACCATCAGGCAAGGTGGCTTCTCCATAGCACGGAAATTTGCGGCAATTGCCTCCAGCTCCGTCTCTGTCATAGCCAAGGGCTTTTCGACAAATACATTTTTCTTCGACTGTAAGGCTGCAATGACCTGCTCAGCGTGCATATGGTGCCGCGTGGTAATGAATACTGTATTGATATCTTCGTCCTTCATCAATTCCGACACATCAGTCGTACAGTAGGAAAAATTGTATTTCTTACCCACATAAGTAGCTGAATTACCTCGCGCCGTTGCTACTCCTACGAGCTGAACTTTACCTTTCAAGCGTGGCAATAGCATATTCTGGGCGAAATTCCCCGCACCGATAAAACCTACAGCTGGCTTTGCTGGATCGATCCCCTTCTTACTAAGATCAATTCGTTTTGTGATCCGTATTTCTTCTTCATACTCCAGGAGAATACCCGTAAACGGTTCTGAACGATTCATGATGAGGTCATAGGCTTTGGCAGCATCAACCAAAGGGAAAACATGGGATATGAGAGCATCTGCGTTTAGGCTCCCTGCAGCCAGAAGATCGACATAGGTCTGCATATTTCGATTTTCTGTCCAGCGCACATGACCAATAGGATAATCGACTCCCTTTTCTTCATAGGTAGCATCATAGCGGCCGGGGCCATAGGATGAACTCATGCGCAAGTCCAGCTCTTTCTTATAATAATTGGTTCTACTAAAGCCGGTAGGTACAGCACCGACAATCACAACTTTGCCTTTTGGTCGGCAAAGCACACCTGCAAGTTCGACTGGATCTAGTGATGAAGTTCCGGCTGTAATGATCACTGCATCGGTTCCAAAACCACCACTACTGTCGATAATTATATTTTCCAGTCCCTCCTGATCGCGGGTGTAAGCGACTGCACCTTCTAACTGATTGACTGCTGCCACTGGTCCTGCAGCGATATCGATACCGATAGGTTTGATCCCCGCAGCACGCAATAGCTGGATAGTAAGTTGACCAATTAACCCAAGGCCGATCACAACGCAGTTACCGCCTGCCTGCACATCCGCTTGTCGAATTCCTTGCATTGCAATAGCCGCTACTGTTGTAAAAGCTGCTTGCTGATACGACACCTCAGGGGGGAGTTTCACACAAAGGTTGCGATACACCGCTACAATATCGGCATGGTGTGCCCCCTGGCCTCCACACGCTACGCGATCACCCACTTGGATATCTTTGACATCATCAGCTACCGCAATGACCTCTCCGGCAGTACTGTACCCTAGAGCTGATGGCGCCTCCAATTTATTCATAACGATGTTGTACGTAGCCATTAAACCTTGCTGCTTAATCATGTTAATGACCATTCGCACTTCTTTCTGGCGGCTACGCGCTTTTGCTAAATATCCTTTGCGCGCGTCCGATACGGTTTTGCCTTCCGTCCCCGCACTGATAAGCGAGTAATGGTTACGAACCAGGATCTGTCCGGCGTTTAGTGCCGGAATAGGCACTTCGGTAAGCTCCATGTAACCTGATTTTAGTTGTTGGGTAAGTTGCTGCATATAGCCTGTTACAATAAATTCAGTTCAAAAACTACTTCGTAGCGGTGGGAGATGTTAACAGTTTACGATCCACACCTAGTCCGATGAGGATTAAATACATAAGTGCTACTGGTGACGAAAACGGCAACATAATACCTGCGTATAAGACCAGTGTTATTAAGATCCCGAGCGAAAAATAACGCCAGGAACGAGTATAATCTTTAGTGTCCCGCCAGTGCAGTAACAAGAAAATCAGAAAGCTAGCTAGTCCCACGATTCCACCGGCAAACAGAAAGAATAAATATTGCGAATGTGTTCCGGCTGAAAGCATTACAGCATATTCGGCTTTGCCTAACAGGCCTACACCAAATAGCTTAGCTATCATGGGAACCGAATACCACTGTTCCAGGAATCCATTCCACATTTCCACTCGCCCGTTTAATGAGATGTCCTGCCAGAAATTCCCACTGAATGCAGCAATTTCCTTAGCAAACAAGGGAGCAATCTCATGTTCCCAAACAAATGGAAGTGCAATCAGTAGGCCCAACACACCAGAGATGATATAGATCTTTCCTTCTTTTGTTTTCCAGGAAAAAGCCGCCAGCAGTGCTAATAAGGCAGGAATAACGCCCCAAGAAGCCTGATGGTTAAAACCAATTAGAGCCAGTACACTCAGGGCTAAAATGCCTGCTAAGAGCCCAAGAGTCGGTAGCATATTCCCATTTCCTTGCTCCTTTCTCCAATAAGCTAGATCGATAAAATAACGACCACCAACGAGTAAGATCACTATGAAATAGCTGAGGTAATTGTATAAATCCGGGTAAGGACCAGTAATTCGTAAACCTCCGCCACGATAAGCGGCTACTCGACGTATTTCCAGTGGCTGCACGAAAAATTCAAACAAGAATAAGCTTACCGGCACCACACTAGATAGTAATAAAGTCAATAGTACTCCCCTCAGTGTATCTTGAGATTGGATGATTGCTCGTAGATAAAAAAAGACGGTTATTGGCAAAAGCAGCTTGATTAGAGCACCCAGTTGATATATATCTGAATAGAAGGGAAATTGCCTTAAACCATTAAACAAAAGTAGAGCACCTAGGCCTGCTAAAATCATGTCTTTGGCAGAAAAGGGAATTTTCGTAAACCACTTTACTATTCCCCAAGACGAAAGCAGAAAAACCAATACTCCCGTCAGCTGCGTTGGCGAAATCCAGCCTGCCTTCTTAACAAAGCTGAACATATCAATGAGAGGCTTCAGGAGAAGAAATACCAGGAACCAGCGTATGCTCCAGGGTTGCTCTTTCAACCAGGACCACCACCATCTTAATTGTGCTTTTATCAGCGCTTTGCTACTTGGGTAAACGCATTCGCAAAATTGTCCACCAAACTGGCCTCCGTAAACCCAGCCTCGTAATGTTGCCTACTGGCTACAGCCATTTGATTACGTAGACTTGGATCATCGACAAGTGTAACAATTCGTTGGGCGATTTCGACGGGCTCTCGTTTCTCCACCAAAAAACCATTCTGTTCATGTATCACCGATTCAGCAATAGCCGCATGATCCGTGGAGATGATCGGTAGGCCGGCAGCCATAGCCTCCACGATGACCCAAGGATGACCTTCGTTTCGGTAGAAACTTGGGAAAACGAAAACGTCACTGTTTGCCAATAGCTGAAACTTATCCTCGTTGTAAACTGGCCCAACAATAGTAACCGGCAAACCAGGATGATCTGCTACAATCTCCTCAAATGTATTTTTGGTTTGTTCATCCCGCCAATTTCCGGCGAAGAGAAATCGGACTTTCGGCCAGTATGATTCCGGTAAGAGCGTAGCGGAACGTAAGACATCCAGCACTCCTTTACTTTCAATGAAATTCCCTAGGAAAAGAATATCAACTGTATTGTGGTCCGCATTTCTAGCAGGGATAGTGTAATTTCCTCCATTCGGCACCACAAAAATTCGATCATCCGGCATAAAATCGCTGTAGAGATGACGTAGGTTTTCGCCCAAAACCATTTGCCCATCAATTAAGGCCTGTATGCGGCGCACTAACCAACGCATCGGGGCAACCGTTTCGTTGTACCAGTTTTTGAAATAGCCACCTCTCAGCTGGCAGACCACCTTTCGTCCCATCAACTTAGCAATCAACACGAAGGGAACATCACGCAAATACGCAATATTAGTCTGTTGAGAAGGTAGATAGACGATTTTCGGTTTCTCCTGTAGAATCGCTACAACCAACTTGAAATACAGGCGAACTGCGGCCCAAATATTCCGCCAACTGTACTTACCTAAATCAGAAAATGATTTGTGATGGGAAATATCGAAGTGCACCAGCTCGAACTGTTCACGGAGAGCAGAATTTAAAATAATCTGGGTCGCCACCGCTGGGCCAATATAAGGGGGTGGAAGTTTGCCGAAGAAAAGGACTTTGGTTTTGGTCATTACTGAGTCGATACCGTTTATTGCTTCAATTAATTGGTGCGGAACAAGCCATACTTCAGGATACAATAAATGGCTCGAAAGCCATCTTTCCAACCAATTTTCTTGCCTTCTTCATAGGTTCTACCGTAATAGGAAATACCAACTTCGTATATTCGAATATTAGGTATACGGGAGATCTTCGCTGTAACCTCAGGTTCAAAACCAAAACGCTGCTCACGTAAGGATAAACTTTGGATGTGCTCCGTCCTGAACATTTTGTAGCACGTTTCCATATCAGTAAGATTGAGGTTCGTAAAGGCATTGGACAGGAAGGTGAGCCACTTGTTACCAATGCTGTGCCAGAAGAACAAAATCCGATGTGGATTACTACCCTTAAATCGAGAACCATAAACGACATCAGCGACCCCTCCGACGATTGGTCTTAGCAAATCATTGTATTCTTCTGGATCGTATTCTAGATCAGCATCCTGAATTACTAATACTTCACCATCAGCCTGAGCAATCCCCGTATGCAGGGCTGCCCCTTTGCCTTTATTGACTTCGTGCTCAAAGTACCGGATATCCATATCCTTATTCTGTTCCATGTAGCGGCTGATAGCTCCCTTGGTATCGTCAGTAGAATAATCATTAACAATAATGATCTCCTTTGCATAATCTGCAATGAGTTTTACCTTCTTAACCTTGTCAAGAATAAGGTGAATTGTAGCCGCCTCATTGAAGGCAGGGATTACTATTGAAAGTGTCTTGGTCTTCATCAAACTAGATGGTTAATTTCAGATGTGGTTGATAGGATAAATCAATTGGTAGAGCGTAGAATCTCAGGCAGTCGCTGAAACAGGTTTACTATAATGGCGTTGTCTTACACTCATCCGGGATAGTAAATACCGGCGTTCCATAATACCTATAGAGGCAAAAAGAATAACGTTTAGATAATAGTTGTAAAAGGGAGTAGCCCCAAAGCTCAAGACTAAAATCGCTAGCCACAAGGCCAAAGTTTTCATGTAGACAGCACTACTATCTTTCCTAGTTCTCCGAATAACGAAAAACGCTCTAAAGTACAGCAGGTATCCTAATACTACACAACTAATCCCGCCTCTCATCAATAGGTCAAAGACCTGCCCATGAGGTCCAATACCGTGGCCGAAACCGAAAAACTTATTTATCAATTCTCCCTCACTGAATTCTTTTATGGCATCTTCCCATCGCGCGACCCGGCCACTTCCAAGAGTCCTGCGATTCACAGAATTATTATCCTGCAAAAAAGTGACTTCCCGAGTCACCTTATTCTTGAAACCTGCAGTCAAACCCAGAGCATCTAGTCCAAGTATCAATAACGCAACAGCACCTACCAAACCAAGTCGTACAAGGTTACTACCGCGACTAAACAGGAACAACATCGCTACCAAGGCTGCTAGAATAGCATTGCGGCTTATAGCAATGAATAGAAACAGAATAGAGCAACAAAAGACAAACAATGCCAACCTGCGTCCTACCCCTTTATTCAAAAGAAAGGGAATAGAAAAGATGATTCCCACAATGCCGAAACGAGACAAGGAGCCCTCATCAGCAAAGAATCCTACTTGATAACTATATTTTGAATAGTTGACTCCCACTCCAGCCACATTTTCTACTAAGACCAAGCCCACAACTATGAATAATCCAAGGATTGTACTCTTCTGTAGGTTGTTCCCAGCAGTAAAAGGGTTGCCCAAATTCAGTAGCAGCAAATAAGACAGCCAGCCGAGTCCCATCTTGAGGATAACTTCCATGTAGCTTTTCAGATCTCCCTGTCCTACAACCAGCCCAATCACCAGGAAAAACAGAAAAAGCCCGAATACACCACTCAACCGCCCCACTCGAATTCGAGCACCTTTTTTGAGAAAAAGAAGTCCGATACCGAAAAACAGGTAAATACCTAGAACTATCTCAATGATGGAAAAACCCGCAATTCTAATGAAGTAAAGTACATTAAGAAGCGGTGAAAAGATGAGGTACACGAAAATCAGTTCCAGAGGGTTCTTGATGATGTACGGAATTGCCGCCAGCAAAAAGAGTAAAACCAGTATGACCAAAATCGGTATCAAGAGGCTGCTATAGGGTCTTCATTACGTTTTTGAAAAATGCCATTAGTCAGTTTGTGGATCGCAAAACTGGCGTAGAGAATCAACAAAGTATCTAGGGGTACTCGCAAACGTGTGAACCCATAGATCAAAGAATGAGCAATGGTGAAGAGCAGGATCAACAACCAGAATATCCAGGAGTGCGGATACTGCCGGGTCACCCACCAGAAACCTAGGATCCCCAGCAAGAGTAAGGGGGTAAAATATAAGGTATAGAAAACATCCCAGTAGTAAGAAAGGCTACTCCGGTTTTCGTCAAGCGAATTTGTCCGGGGGTTCTTCTGTAGTGACCAGAACTTTTGAAACTTCAACGGAATATTCCGCAAGGCTTGTTGAGGGTCGTGCCCAATGTTATCAAGCCCCTGCTTGACGAAAGTACTATTGTAGGCATATTCCCGGGCGATTTCGTTCGCAAACCTTTGTTGCTCCAGCTCGGCCAAAGCCGGAACCTTCTCTTCTACGTCATGCCTTAGATAATCTACTGATAAGTTATTGGTCAAACAGTAAGCGGTGCTATCATTAAAAGCAAACCAAAACTCGATACCACCGTGTGTGGTAATAAAGAGCTCTTCGGTGTAGTTGTAATTTCTGACCAGCCACGGCAGGCATACCAATGCCATAATCAATGCCGCAGCAGCGAGGCGCCCCACTTCGGCCCAGAAACCTGCTTTGTAACGGAAATATAAAAGGTATAAAAAGATGCCCGGGAAAAGCGTCAGGCTGATCATGCGCGTTTGCAGCAGCCCCCCTAAGACTACGCCCAATAGAATGTACCACTTGGACGACTGTTCTTCCTTACTGACAATACGAACGGCCAGATATACTGCTAACAGCAGCAGCGTGGTAAAGATAACCGTATCACTTACCGACAGGGATTGTGTAAAATAAAAGGGGTAGAACAGCGTGCCCGTAAAAGCCAGCCAGGATACCCATTCCTTCTTGAAGAGCATACTGGCGATCTGTGAGCTCAAAAACGCCATGAATAGCAGTAGCAGGCTTTGCGTAATCAAAATAGCTACCCAATTTTGCCCGAAAACAGCAAATGAGACCGCGACAAAGCCCGCGTAGATCGGCTCATTGTTGGCCGTCGGTCCGGTTTCATCCAGAGAGAAGCCCTCACCCGCAACGAGGTTCTTAGCAATTTGAAAAATTTCGGTAGAACGGTTACCTCTTTCCCAGAAACTATCGCGGAGACTATAGCCTGCATACGAGTGTACAAGGACAAAAAGTCCTATAATTGACCAATAATAACTCGATCTAAATTTCAATTGTAAATTGTAGTTCTGTGAACAAAGTAGACAATAGATTATGAGTTCCCTCTAGTCTTTGGTTCGACAAAACAGACGAGCAGAGTGAATCAAGCTAGTAAGCTTTCCTCGATTTGGGAAACCCAAGCCTCCACATTCAGCGTCTGACCGCTTTGCCAAGCTGCATCGTAGATAGCAGGTGTTCGATCAAGCAAAAAATCTGATAGTCGGTTAACATCTTGGTCTAAATCACCTTGCAATAAAAAGCCATTAGTACCATCTTGAATATAATCAAGTTCAGGTCCATGTGAACCTTCTTCTATTGTAGCATACGGACGACCGTACACGAAAGCATGATTGATAGAAAGGCCAGAATGTCCTGGATTAAAGACCAGGGAGGAATTCCCCATATATGGTGCAATCTTATCTTCTTCCACAATTGCTCCTACCCAACTGATAGAGCTGTCCTTTTCTAGAGATTGTTGTACTAATGGCGCTTGTGGTCCGTCTCCTATTAAAACGAGCTCAACATCTTTCCCTTTTTTCGCCATGTACGCCTTCAATGCCTCATAGTAGGCAAAACAAGTCTTGAGCCGTTTATTGGCAATCAATCGACCAATAAACAAGATCTGAATAGGTGTTTCCGGGGGATAGCAGAACTCGTAGTGTTGCATTACCTCATTAGTGGCGATCGTATTATTAGCCCAAAAGGCTTTTTCCGGTGCAATATAACCTTCATCGACCATTTTTTGACGGCTCTGCTCGGTATAGAAAATAATCCGATCATAAGCACGGTATAGCAGTTTCGTCAATGTTCGATCAAGAGCGGTCACCTTACCTTGACCACTTTTCAAAATGGGATGATTGTAACTTACCAACCGGATAGAACGTCCTTGTAAACGCCACCACCAGCGCAAAATAAGTAAAGCGCATATGAGGGGTATATTTTTCTTTTCTCGAGGGATCATTATCCAATCACATCCCGGAGCTGCGGCGATAATTTCACGAAGTACCAGTACGGAAAAACCGAAACGTGCTTTGCTTACGGGTGTTTGAATGAGCCTAAATGAAGGCTTTTGGCCAGTAAATACATCCCCCATACTGTTCCTTCCCGTACCAGCCAAGACGACTACATCTATCTTACCATTTTCAGATAATAAACTCAGAAAACGCCTTTTGTAGTGATTGAGTGTAGGGCTAAGCCAGAGTACCTGCATCAAAGTTATGTTTACCGAATAATCACTATAACCAACGGTCAAACCAACGCATTAAGAAATAGAAAGTCCATACTGTATTAGTATTGCTGACTTTTCCTCCCTTTAGCTGTTTTGCAAGCCCCTTTATAACTTCACCGTTGAAGTAATTTGTGTTGCTCGCGAAGGAGTTAGCATGTTGGTAAACGTAATCAGAAATTGTATCACCTGCCCATTCTCGAATAGGTAGACAAAAACCCATCTTTTTTCGGTAAAGGACTTCGTGAGGAAGAATTCTCTCCAGTGACTTTTTCAATATGTACTTCGGCACTCCATTTTTCACTTTCAAAGAGCTAGGAAGGGATAAAGCCAGAGCAACCATTTCTCGGTTGAGGAAAGGGCTTCTTGCCTCAATAGAATGGGCCATCCCTAAGCGATCCGAACGGAAAAGAAACCGCTCAATATCAGCGTGCCGATAGCCGGAGAATGACATCCAGCCAATAAAATCCTGATCACTACTAGCGCCAGAGAAAGCCTCGAATTCTTGTTGAAGGCGAGTTACATAGGAATAAGATGTAACAATGTCTTCTTGCTCTCTGAATTGTTTACTCAATAATTCAGATTTGAAACTCTCCTTGATACTTGTGGCCCCTGGCCAAAATAGGCCACGTCCATTTTCCAGGCGATGAGCTAGTTCATAGAAGGGTGACTGTTTATCATACCAGCCAATGGTTTTTGTCCCTATTTTTTTAACAAAACCAGGAAGCCTTGTCAAAGCCATATAATAAGAGTGCATCCTCGCATACTTCAAATAATTGTTGTAGCCGGAAAACAATTCGTCAGGTCCATCACCATTTAGGACCACTTTTATCCCTTGCTTCCTGGCTAGCTCTGAAATGAAGTAAATCGGGATAGCAGTAGTATCAGCTTGCGGCTCATCATAAACGTCTGCGATATTATCAATCAATGACAGCAAGTCATCAGGCTGTACAATCCGTTCGTGGTGAGTCGTATTGAAAACCTTAGATACTTTTTCAGCATGCTCTAACTCACTATAATCCGGCTGATCTGCAAAACCAATCGTGAATGTATTGATCGCATTATCAGTGTTATCCCTCATTAGTGCGACTACTGCGCTCGAATCAACGCCTCCGCTGAGAAAAGCTCCAACAGGAACATCACTGATCATTCGATATTCTACCGATTTCTTTAGTGTCTCAAAAACCATATCAGCCGCTGCAGCTTCAGAAATACCTGCTAAATCTTGCCGATTCAAGCGATAAAAAGGCTCTAGCGACCTGATACCATGACGATTGACAATCATCCTACTGCCGGGAGGGAATTTGTAGATATTCTTAAACATCGTAGCCGGCGGTGGCACCAAATTGTAAGTAAGAAAATCAAAAAGGGCTTGTTCATCAATTTCCTTACGTACCCATGGCAATGCGAAGAGACCTTTCAACTCTGAAGAAAAAGCAAAAACTCCATTCTGCTCCGTATAATAGAGTGGCTTTTTGCCCGAATGATCCCGAGCAAGCAGCAGTTCTTCCTTCGCCTGATCCCAGATCGCAAAAGCAAACATGCCGTTTAATTTCTCGAACATGTCAAGGTCGTATTTGCGATAGAGCTTTAGCAGCGTTTCGGTATCAGTACCCGAATAAAAGGCCTCTTCCGTGAGGTATAAATCATTAATATCTCGATAATTAAATACCTCACCATTAAAGGCGATAACATTGCCGGATAAGTTATCTTTCATGGGCTGGTGCCCAGCAGCAGAAAGATCCAGAATACTCAAACGAGTTTGTGCCAATCCCAACTCACCTGCGGCATTTATCCAGTGTCCTTCATCATCAGGTCCCCGGTGCTTAAGCACAGTATTCATGGCTTTCAGGTGATTTCCAATACCATTTTTGACCGTTGACTTGTTGAAAATGTAGATGCCGTTAATACCACACATAGCTATAGAGAAATTTTCAGGAAACTCCGTTGACGATACTTCGAATCAAACGACTCCATTCCTGACAGAAATATCTTTCGTCAAACTGCTTAACATAATTATGGGCCTGTGTTCCCAACTTGTCACGATTTGATAGAACATAGCTGACCGTACCAGCCAATGCTATCCAATTAGAACAGATGCATTGTCCACCTTTCGTAAGTAATTCACTCATACCTCCACTACCCGAACCAATAACCGGAGTACGCAGCAACATGGCTTCGTGCGCAACCCGGTTCCAGCCTTCCGTCATGGTTGACATGGCTAACACCAGATCACAACTCGCCAATAATTTCCGATACTCATGCGGCTGTAAATTAAAATGGTGCACAGGCAAATCAGCATTTTCGTTCTTTCTGCCAGTGCTCACAAACAGGTATGGTTTGTCTTTGAGTTGCTCGTAAGCTTCGACTACACCTTTGCCTTTTCCGGAGTTTCCCAGGTAAATCAACGGTTGATCTTCAGGAAATCCCAGCGAACTCCGAAATGCTTTTTTTTCTTCATCGGAGAATTGGTAAGCAGCGGTATCAAAGGAATTATAAATAATACGCGTTTGGGTAATTCCGTACTGTTGCAGTCTGCTCTGCCAGTACTCAGAAACAACTACTACCTGATCAAAAGCTTTAAGCTTACGCAGCAACAATTTGATATAGAGCTGATACTTGATATCCGCCTTAAGACGCCGTTCGTCTATATGATGAAGAATAGCAATGTACTTAGTCCCCTTTCTTTTCCTGGTCAGAAGGGCGGGAATCGGCTCCAGAACAAGTAGGTCAGCGTTAGGGGAATTTTCTCGGCAACCCCAAATATACTTTAACCTAGACTGATCACTGAATTTCACGGCATGCTCCCAGACATGAAGCGAATGCTCCTGACCCAGGCACTCGGCCGCCGCAAAATCATAAGCATTTCCACCGTTTAAAAATTCAGGCGGTGCCTGAGTTTTTATTGATTCTGCCAAGACAGGCGAACTTGCTCCCCAATAAATAGTCATTTTCAAAGTAGGTCTAGTTGTACCCTAATTCCTGACAAAGCGCTCCGCAATGCCGATCAAAAATATCTTGTTGGGCTTTGGTCCACGTTCCGTACGGGCCTAGTGTCTCCTGTACAAAAGCACGCCCCGTAAGCCGCGCATATACGTAGCGAAATAATCGAGACCGCGTTTTATTCACTTTCTTATTCTTGGTAGCAAGCCACTGTTTTTTTGTAAGCTTGATACCCATAGGCTGGAGGAGGTGTTCCTCCAGATAGGAATAATCGGAAACAATGTTCTCAAACTTCAAGAGTTTGGTATCCTGCTTTAGCAATCGCTCGGTGGTGTTTGCCCAATTCCAGCAAATTTGCTCAAACTTGTCCATAGCCAACCACTGTTCTACCAGTAGTTTTTCTTTAGGAATTTGATGTGTATCCCTTTCATTTCGTCGTACGTACAGCGATGGTATAACCTTTTTAGGATTTCGCACAAGATGCACGATTTCGGCGTCCGGAAAGACGGAGCGCAATCCATCGACAGCATTCTGTAAATAGCTATTGACGTCAATAAAGATATCTCGTCCTTGCAACTCCTTGTGAATGCGCTCTACATATCTGTTCAGATATGGCACTGCATAATTTTCAGCGGGCAGGTACCAACTCAACAGCCAAAATTCTCGATTCCCAATAAATTCATGCCTTGAGGATACATTATTTGCCTCCTTCAGTAGATTTCCAAGAAAGGTAGTCCCAGAACGCCCCAAGCCGGTAACGAAAATGATCTTCATATTCATCTGGATTCGTAAAATAGTCTCAAGCTGGAAGTAAACGGGATAAAGTGTGGCAAATGCCGGTTGTGATCTGTTCTGATCCGCTCATAATACTGAAACCGTTGAGCGTAGATGGAGTCTGAAGCTGGCACGCTAAAGGGAACTTGAACGACATAGTCATTGAGCCTATTCTGGATACTGTAAAAACGTTTACCTAGAAACGAAAGCATCTGTGGCAAACTGATTCCCTGACATTGGATGCTCAAGTGTGCAGCCTGCTCCAAGCGGATATTCTTAGCAACCTTTAGTCCGTGGTCTGGCAAATAGAAATCCTGTTCTGATAGCAGTTCCAGCAGTAATTGCGTAAGGTTTGCCTGAACAGCGAAGACCAGCTTACTGAGCTCTTTGTCTGGAGGCTGTTCAATGAACCATCTTTGTCGGACAAGTATAACGTCCTTAATAAGTTGATAGAGTGGGTGATGCTGATAATCCAATAACTCAAGATCAAATAAAAGTGCCCTGGCCTCGAGTAAAAAGGACCTTAGCTTAATGACACCATATCGCAACTGTATGGCGAGGGTAAAATACATCTTAAGCAGATACTCAAGCGCCAATTGTTTTTTCACCTCTTTTTCCGTTTCACAGGAAAAGAACCTGGCGGTTTCATCTGTTCCGGCTAAATGTTTGATACCTGAGATGAAGTTGAACCGACGGGCATCACAAATATCGTCATGACGAATGCCAAATAATCCGTGGGTCAAAACTCTCCGGTCTTGCTCGGGCAGTAGATTGTGGATATTGACCGTAAGTGATCCCGTATTCTGAAAAACACAAATCAAATCAAGATCTGATATCCCCGGTTCACGAACTGCACCTGCCTGATAAACACCTCTTACGATTTCGAGTCCAGACAAGTGCGCTAAAACACGGTCAATCACATTATCGTATTCTGTTCTAGCTAAGCTTGTTGGGTAGTCCTGAAATCGCAGGGTTTTCATTTTACAGGCATACTTTTTAACTCTCTATTTTTCCGGGAAGTAAGAAAAGAGTCGTAGGTCTTTTTGGAGCAACGTCTGTAGCCTTTGATTACTTTGTCGATATATTTTCTGGACCTTGGTCCGTTGCTCAGCATTCATAACCCGGTTCGGTTTCTTTGCTCTGTGAAGAAATCGAATGAGCTTAATCAACCTTCTTCTTAGAAGGTCACGTTTAGTAATGCTGTTAGTAGTCCAGCGATAATATTGCTCAGTAAAATCTTCTGCTAGAAGATAATTCATATATCGAATCACCAAAGTTGAAAACCGGCCGACCCCCGTATTCACTGAGCTACTGCTGACTGGTATCTGATCTGAAACCTGAAGAAAAGAGAACAGTTCGCGGATTGTCTTTTCAGGGTCACCTCTAAGTTCTTCGTGTAAGTAAACATGAATATTTTCGCTACCGAAGATATCCGAGTAAAGCTCAAATACCTGATCGTAATATAAACGCGGAAACATGGCATATCTCCCAGCAAAGGAGTTCTTCAAAAAGGAATCAAAAGATAATTTTCCTCCATGAATCACGTAATTACGATAATTGGACTCAATAAAATCGGCTTGATTTCTAAAACTAATAATCAGTTTAGCATTGGGAAAAGTATTTTTTAGTCTCCGGGCTCGTGAAGCAACTTCTAGACCGAACCATTCGGCGCCAGTCAAAAGACTTTCATGACTGATGAAGACTGGAAGCGATGAGTCGAAACGATTGTCCTCCAGTATCTTTTCTACAATTTGGACGAACTTATTCGCAGTCTCGTCCGCATTGAATTGCAGATCATTGGTGTATTTATAATCAGCAAAGAAATTTCTTAATTCTTCTTCCCGCCAGGGCCTGCCCAAATAGTTGATTGTTTTCAACTTGCTGAACACCTCCTTCTGTAGATAGGTGGTCCCCGTTTTGTGATACCCAATATGAAGGAAGATATTATTCTTGTCGTGGTGCATTGCTAAACGACTTTTACCTGGTGAAGATTACTGCGCATTTCCTGTATAAGCTTAATCAGATCAGCATAAAAATCCATCGATAGGGAAGCTTCCAATTCTGGTTCCAGACCTAAAAAGGGGCCTTTCTGAAGAAGTTTACGAAAAACCCTCTCCGGACGCGTAACGAATGGTCTCAAGATTAACGACACCTGGTAATTCCAATTGCTTCTAATGCTAGATGCACGTTCAATGCTACGCCAAGCCTCGTAGGCGAAATCACCTTGAACAGCTGCAAAGCTATATTTCTTGAAAATCGCTTTTTGTTCTCTTGCGGCATAATATACAGACGGCAACAGGAGAATTTGGCTGATAAATGTTTTGAGTGTATAGCGGTTGTGCGGCCGAAAAGGTGGTTCCGTTTTTTTCAACACCGAACTGGACAAGTCATTAAATACTCTCAAGTAATCTGTCGTTACGGGGATACGCATAGTAAGTTCAAGTCCAGCAGCAGGATAAATTGTCTTGGAATGCTCCAAAAGTTCGTAAGGGAAATAGTCTTGTGGAAAGTCATCCATTTGAGCTTCAGACAACTCAAACCAACCATGATGTTGTAATGGATCAAACTCATAGATCAGACGCAATGTCCTCCTTTTAAATTCCCGCAGCTTCGGACTCCCCAGATGGTCTTCTTTTACAATTAATAAACCATCAAAATCACTATACGGAACAATCTCATTTGTCGCAATACTACCATGGACAATAACGGCTAGGAATAATTCAGAAAACTCGCCATGAAGCAATTGCTGAATGGAACTGACAATTGGTGCTTCAAATGGATAAGCAGGAATTGAAACGGTTACTTCTTCAAAGCTCTTCATTTGGGCTCGATAAGGGAATGCAACTAGGTGACTCTATTAGTCAATACAGAGTATAGGTTGCCCAGGATTTTCAAATTAGTCATTACGATCAATACGCCAGACAAGACACTCATTAATGTGAGTTTCCCTATCGGGCTAAGTACGAAAAACCCTTGTACGGACGCTACTTGTATCAGAATCAGAAGAATGACAGCCGCGATGGGACTCCAGAGGTGTTTCAAATAAAATCGTAGGGTAAACGGTATGAAATAGAAAAGGACGACCAGTAAAATTAGGTAAGACAAGACCTTGGCTATTACCAAATAATACGCTACTAGTAATATCCCCACCTGGCAGCCTAGATAGATAGCCAGAATGGTCAATACCGTTCTGGCTCCGGTAATATAAGTAGATACCTCCGGCTTACCTATGCTGGCAAATACCACACTACCTATCTGACTAATAGCCTGAAGCGCTCCTGCAAAACATAAAATCTCTACGATTGGAATTGCCTCAATCCACTTATCACCAAACACGGAAGTTATGAGCCATTCGGCATTAAATGACAGAATACTCATACCAGGAAAAGCTACCATCGCAATGAGTTGCTTGGACTTGAAGTAGCCGCTAATTATTTTTTCGTTACTATCCTTTATCGCAGAAAAAGAGGGAAACAGAACCTCACTGAATATGGTCGATATCCGCTTGACCGGAGCGTACATGATATTATAAGCGAAGGAGTAATAACCGAGTATCGTGGGAGTAAAAACTTTTCCCATGATCAGGTAATCTATATTGCGCTCCAAGAAAAGCATTGTATTGGCCAGCTTAAATTTAGCTGCATACCAAACCATATGTGATACACTACCAAAATCAAATTGTAAGCTCGGTTTCCAGTTCGAGTGATATAGAATTAAGATTAAGCGTGTGACATTCGCAATCACTGACTGCAACACAATCGCATATACGCCCGCTCCAGCATAGGCACTGGATATTCCAACTACAGCCCCAATTAACAGTGCAATTACATTGACTTTGCTCAGCAACTTAAACCTCAGGTCACGTTCTTCGATTTTGTAATGTATCGTGAATAACGGATACAACACAATACTTGTAGCCGCCACCATAGCTACGTTCACTAACCTTGGTTCTTCGTAAAACTCGGCTGCAAGGGGTATTGTCGCTATCACAAGGCTGAAGGTCAAGGTGCATAAGCCGATGTTTAGCCAGTAAAGGGTGGACAGTTGCCGCTGGGTGGATTTCCGTTCATAAATGATAGCAGATCCAAACCCGATTACAGTGAAGATTTTGACGAAGCCAATATAAGTTGTGGCCAACGCGACTAGTCCAAAATCCTCTGGCACTAAGATCGTAGCCAAAATGATATTTACCCCAATGGAGACAAACTGAGCAAGAAGATTGGCTGAAGCCAAAAGAAATCCTCCTTGAACAATCTTTTGCTTTAAACCCAAGAGCTAAAGTAACTAAGGACGTTTAAAGAAACGGGTGATCCAGTTCTTAGAGGCGTCCTCTTCATAGTAACCGTAACCGTAGCCGTAGCCGTAACCATAACCGTAACCATAACCATAACCGTAGCTGCTTCCTTCTTTTACGCCGTTCAGCACAATGGTAGGCCGGTTGAGTTTGTTTTCCCGGCGCAAATTTTCCACTAGCTGGAGGACCGGTTTAGGCGTTTTCCCGTGCCGAACTGAAAAAATGGTGGCGTCGATATGTGGAGTCAAAGAAAAGGCATCAGCAACCAAACCAATTGGCGCTGAGTCTATAAGAATATAGTCATACACTGCTTTTAGTTCAGTGAACAGATCCGATAATTTCGGAGAATTAAGTAACTCTGCGGGATTAGGAGGAATTGGTCCACTGGGGATAAAAGATATGTTTTCTTGATCCTCAACTCCATAGACAATATCCTCTACACTAGCGGTTCCGATCAAATAATTAGTCAGCCCTTCTAGTTGTGCGTCCTCCTGGTTCCGTAAATACTTACTCAATTTGGGCTTTCGAAGATCCACTCCGATCAGCAATACCTTCTTACCTGAAATGGCCAGCGTAAGTCCAAGGTTAATAGTAATAAAGGTCTTACCATCCCCACTCGCTCCAGAGGTAATGAGTATCGTTTGTTGCCCCCGTCCTGCCACAAAATAACTAAGATTACTTCTTAGCATTCGGAACATTTCAACAATTGCCTTTCGGCTATTGGCCTTCACTACCAGTGACTCTTCCACTGAATGCTGAGCGATACTCCCCAGAATCGGCGTATCTGTGAGCTTTTTAATATCAGCTTCGCTATAGATTTTGTTATCAAGAATATCTCTTAGCACTACTAAGGAGATTGGTAGTGCTAGTCCGCCAAGAAAAAAGGCCAGATACACATTAGTAGGCTGAGGTGAAACCGGGCTACTTGGGGTAAGTGCAGGGTCGATAACTCGAGCATTGGCAGAGGTTACAGCACTAGATAAAGCCGTTTCCTCTCTTTTCTGTAAAAGAAAGAGATATAGACTCTCCTTAATATTTTGCTGACGCTTTATCTCAACCAAATCTCTCTCTTGGCGAGGTATACGCTGAATCTTGTCTTGTAGGGTTTCAATTTTTTGGTTCAATTGTTCAATGGAGCGCTCTACGTTGACTCTTGCCTCCTCTACTCCTTCTCTCAGATTTAACTGTAGCTCCACAAGTTGGTTTTCCAGCGTTATTCTTTGTGGATTGTCCGTATTAGCACTACGTTTGATCCGATCAAGGGTGAGCACCAATTCGTTGTAATTCTCAATAGCAGGATTGATATTTGCAGCAAGCCCTTCGACCAGGCTTGTTGGCAATAACTCGTAGTTGCCTTCCGTAACTTTGAGGCCATTTTCCATAGAACGCAGAAGGTCTCTGCTTAACTCCAAACGTGATTTTTCATTGTCATAAACATTCACTTCTGTTAGGATCATCGTTACTGAGGCACTTGCCTCTGTGGGGATCGCATTGCGTTCCTTGTAGTCAACGACATCTCCCTCTACCTGGCGTAGTTCATCTGTAAGTAATTGTAACCGATCATCGATAAACTCAAGTGTTTTTCTTCCGACCTCATTTTTATCACGAATGGCCTCTTCATTATATACCACTACCAGATAATTAACAATATCTGCAGCTCTTTGCGGCACCGGATCCCTCATTTTGAGCTCCAGGACACTACCGTAACGACCAATCTTACCAACAGTCAACTGTGAAAGGAAGCTTCTGGCAACCTTGTCAATTGGTTGAATCTGAATCCGAAGTGGTATATCAAATAGGTCAGTTTGTTGATTCCTTCTCAACCAAATCGTATCAACACCAATTTCTAAAGGCTCGAACAAAGAATGTGGCACTTTGTCTTCGTCCTGTACAAGAAAAAAGGAATCGTCGCTAATCAATTGGACCTCAACAGACACCCGACGCTTATCACTGCCCCAAGCAACAGAATCTACAAAAACTGGTGTGCGCTGATACTGTTCCCGTTCTTTGATTCTCCCTAAGCTGACATACGAGATATTAAGTTTCTTCTTCTCTACTACCTTCTGCATCAAAGACCTGGAAGTCAGAATATGAATTTCATTGTCCAGATTATCTACTAATTGCGAAACACCGAATTCTTCAAGTAGCAGTTCTTCGGACAAACCTCCACTTCCTCCTTTTTGAACCTTAATCAGGACTTTATTACTGGTCTCATAAACAGGCACGGTATACCGTAAATAGAGGCGCGCGCCGATATAAGCTAATAGTAGGCACAGTAGAATCCAGTGCCAAAAACTAAGTAATCGACTAAATAGCGCACGTAAATCCAAAGTTTCTGGCTCTAGATCAACACCTGGTAAGAATGAGCTTTCTTGCGTTTCCAAATCTTACGTTTAGTAGTTAATGGGGAACAAATGACAACCAACTGTAGACGTCATTTTATTTACCGAGTCAAAGTAATTACAAGAGTTGTCAATGAAGTAATTACCGAAAGCCAAGGAAGGATCCGTTGGGATTGATCCCGCAAGGAAGCTGTTTTTTCTTCCAACGGTTCTACGTAGATAACATCATTTTGCCGCAAATAAAAGAAGTCAGACTTAAAGATTGATCGATCCTGTAAGTTCAGATAACCATACTGGCGTTCACCACCAACTTCCCGGATAATTAAAACGTTTGTTCGATTGGCGTAAGGGGTCAAGTCACCGGCCTGTCCCAGGGCATCCAGCACCGTTACACGTTCGTTGGCAAAAAAGAATGTACTTGGTTGTAGGACTTCCCCCAAAACAGTCACCCTAAAATTGAGGAACCTAATAATTACCACTGGATCTTTCAAGTATGGTTCCAGTTTTTCAGTAATTATCACTCTCACTTGCTCGATAGATTTGCCGGCTACCTCCAGCGTACCCAGAATTGGGAAATCGATCGTTCCTTCTGCACTCACCAGATAACCAAACATAGGGCGAACAGCACTATTTGCATTAATATTACCTGCCGCAACATTAGGCAAATCAACATTGAAAGGAAGAGTAGTTTCTTCATCCAGGGCTTTGACCCTAATGGAAATCAAGTCATCTGCTTGCAAAATGAGTTTAGGACTGTTAGTAATTGTTTCCGGCGTTGATGGGAAAGCCGGGCCTTCACTAAAATTCAGTAATTCCGGATGTCGTACGCAGGAACTGCCAACTAAGATAACGGCAGTCAAGAATAAAAAAAGTAGTCTATTTTGAAAACTCATAGCTTACAGGGGTTTCTCAAATACCGTAATAGGCTTTATACCAATTTATGAAGACTCTGATACCTTCTTCAATCGTTGTTTTGGGTTTGTAATCAACCGCATCGATCAAATCCGAAACATCAGCAAAGGTAGTAGGTACATCCCCAGCTTGTATCGGTAACATTTCCTTTTTGGCCTCTTTGCCAAGTTCTTGCTCTATGACACGAATAAAGTGCATCAGATCAACCGGCTGGTTATTACCGATATTGAATACCTTATACGGTGCAGAAGAGCTAGACGGATCTGGAGCTATTGCAGACCATTCGTCGTTTCCTTCTGGTGGACGGGCCAATACTCTGGTCACACTTTCCACAATGTCGTCTACAAATGTGAAATCCCTTTGCATTTCCCCGTAGTTAAAGACCTTGATTGGCTCATTATTTAGAATGGCCTTGGCAAAAAGAAAATAAGCCATATCCGGCCTACCCCAAGGACCGTATACCGTGAAAAAGCGTAGACCTGTGGTAGGCAGTGCAAAAAGATGACTATAAGTATGAGCCATCAGTTCATTACTTTTTTTTGTGGCCGCATAAAGTGATACCGGATGGTCCACATTATCGCTGGTAGAGAATGGAATTTTTTTATTCATCCCGTAAACACTACTGGAACTAGCGTAGACAAAGTGCTGTATTTGGTTATGCCGACAACACTCTAAGAGATTGGCAAAGCCTACTACGTTACTTTGTAAGTATGCGGATGGATTTTTCAAACTGTATCGCACACCTGCCTGAGCTGCTAGATTGACCACATGAGTAAACTGATGTTCTTGAAATAACTCCTGCAAACTTGCCAGATCTTCAAGCTTAAGCTGGACAAAGTAATAATTCGCGTGTTTACTACTTGAGACCAGTTCTCGATACGCAATTCGGTTTCGAGCTATACCAGCTTCCTCTAACCGAGAAATCTTTAGGCTAACATCATAATAGTTATTAATACTATCTAAGCCTACCACTTCATGCCCATCAGCTACTAGACGATTGGCCAAGTGAAATCCGATAAATCCGGCCGTACCTGTAACAAGAACTTTCATGTATTAAACTTCAGTTGTTTAGTTCTAACGTGCAAAAGGGTGTTTACTCAATGGTAGTTTAGCTAATGGGTGAAAATCACCTTTAAGACCCACCGGTTTTTGATGTCGAATTTGGTGAACCGTCTCAATGGCAGTTCTGGCCGTCGCCAAAGGAAACCCCTCCCCATTCAAAATAGCTTCATAACTACGGGTATGAAGCTCCGTAAAGCCACCACTAAACTCGAACTCCTCATCCTCAATCATCAGTGAACGATAAGTTCGAGCTCCCGTCGCACGAATATGTTCAGGAATACAATCATAATTAATACTCAAGAACCAACGTACCCGAGCTCGTTCTAATTCCAGGTAACCTGCTGCACGATCATGGGTATGAACATGTACAACATTCTCCTGAATGGGGCCAAAGACCCATTGTAACATATCATAGAAGTGAACACCAATATTGGTAGCAATCCCACCTGATTTCTCCAGATTACCTTTCCAGCTTGTATAGTACCAGTATCCTCTGGAGGTAAGATAAGTCAAGTCGATATCAAACTTCTTATCCTTCGGTGCCTTTGCGATGCGTTCCTTTAATGCAATCACGCTCGGATGCAACCGAAGTTGGAGGATATTATAGACTTCCTTACCTGTTTCGTTGCAAATCTCCTGTAGAGCATCTACATTCCATGGATTCAGCACCAAAGGTTTTTCGCAGATGACATCAGCACCATGGCGAAGTCCGAAACGAATATGGGCATCATGTAGGTAGTTAGGTGAACAAATGCTCACATAATCTAGTGGCTGACCATTCCGTTTCAGTTTCTCAATATGTCGATCAAATCGTTCAAATTCGACAAAGAAATCAGCTTGCGGAAAATAACTATCAATAATACCAACGGAGTCATTAGCATCCAGCGCAGCTAGAAGGTTATTGCCGGTATCCTTGATAGCCTTCATATGCCGGGGCGCAATATAGCCAGCGGCACCAATTAGAGCGAAAGATTTCAAGAGGGGGGTAGGTTAGTTAAGTTAATGAGATTAGTTGGACTAAGCAGTGTTAAGTATTTATGCTAAGGATTAAGCTAACAGTTGATTTTTCATCCTCTGGACGTACTCTGCTAGTAAACGGCTGATTTTCTTTTCTTGTAGCAACCGCTCTAAATTTTCTGCATGACGCTCATGGTGTAGATCCGTTGCCAGATAGTCGATCATTCCCGCTTTTAAGAGGCGTAGTGCATTATCTTGTATGGGCTTACCATAATAGCCAACCAATGAAAGGAGATTCATTTGAAACTCCACTCCTCGGTCCTTCAACGACTCATACCGCTTAAAATTATCACGAAAGAACAGATAACGTTCCGGATGTGCAAGTAATACCTTATACCCTTTAGTTTGCAGTTGAAAGATATACTGGTCCAGGTTTGGAGGCGCTGAGACGAAAGCCATCTCCACCAATACTCTGTTACCAGGGAGCGTCAGCAGCTCTACCGCCGCCATTTTTTCTCCGAAGGCCTCATCCATCAGGTATTCTGCCGCAGCATCTATCTGTACCTCTAAGCCCTCTTCTCTTGCAGCAGCCCTGACAACTTCTAGTTTTTCCAGTATTATTTCTGGTGTATTCGGATATAAATCAGCCATCACATGCGGTGTGGTGATAAAGCGATTGAAACCCATGCCCTGCAAGCGACGAATAAGGGCAAGGCTTTCCTCTACCGTCTTTGCCCCATCATCAATCCCTGGCAGTAGATGTGAGTGAAGGTCAAGACCAAGTAATTGGTAACTATCCAGCATCGGTTTAGCCTTAAAAAAACTAAACATCCGACAAATCAAATTTGAAGAAATAAAGGACTAAACCGCTTACAAAACTACTTCCTCTCCCTGGAGAGGGAGGGCTAGGGTGGGTCGAAATACGGCTTCGCCCTCCATAAGTCGCAGCGGATTTATGGCCTGAAGGCGATATGTGCAATTGCACGTCCATAATTGTTGCGGCAATTACTGACGTAGTGGTCAATAGCGGCAGCCGCATACCGATATGAAGTCGTTCATCTCATATGGATGACCGAATACAATCTTTACTGGGTTTCAATAGGTTGTGTCGTCCGTCACTTAGTTTCAGTACGAGGCTAAATTTTTCTGTAGCCTACGTACGTGTTGTGGGCTGACTTCCATAAGCAAGTCGTAGCCCAGCGTCTGTAATGAAATCACCAAACATTGGCGTCCCTTCTGTTCAATTAAGGTGCCAGTCAATCCGGTTAATTGACCACCGATCACCTCAACAGCGTCGCCTTGGCGTAGGCTAGTTACGTCTGCCTCTACGCCTCCAATTTCACCTACTATTCTTCGCAGTAGATCAATTTCATGATTAGGAATAGCAAGGAGGTTACGCCTGATTTTCAAAAAGCGTTGAACGTACTGGGTTTCCAGCACCGGTACATACTGAGATTGGGTAATATGGACAAAGACATAGCAACTGATTAAGGGCAGTTCTACCTCTTTGACTTTGCGGGTATAATATCGTTTTAACTTTTGTAGTGGAACGTAGGCAGTAATCCCTTTTTTCCGTAGGAGTTCTACTACCTTCTTTTCGCGCTTGTAACCTGTATATACAGCAAACCACCGCGCTTCTGTATCGTGAAGGTGGTTTTCGTGGGAAGGTCTGGCAATTGGTAATGTCGTTTTCAAGCTCCTCGTCATGGGGTTAATCAGGGTCTTTCTAATTAACCCCGCTAAGTTAGGCTTTATTTGCTTTTTGGCCTATTATCACATTGGCAATCTACTGTTAGGTAAATCCTTAATCTTGGATTTACAAGCGCCAGTAGGTTAACTCACTATCCATTACTGGATAATCATACAGTGCTTTTAGATCAAAGAGTATAGGCGATGATGTCATGATTGACTCAAATTGCTTGAAATCCATTGCCTTATACTCATCATGAGCTACCGCAACGATAACCGCGTCGTAGTCATCACTGACCTTATCGACCAAGGTCATTTTATACTCGTGCGCCAACTCATTAGGTGAAGCGTGGGGATCTGTCAAATGTACATGAACAGAGAAATCCATGAGCTCTCGCGCCATATCTACTACTTTGGAATTTCGAATATCGGAGACGTTTTCCTTAAAGGTAGTACCCATAATAAGCACCTTTGTATTCTTAGGGTTCTTCCCCTTTTGAATCAGCATCTGCACCATTCGCTTCGCAATAAAGCCTGGCATAGCGTCATTCACACGGCGTCCGCTAAGGATGACTTGAGGGTCATAGCCCAACTGCTTGCTCTTATGCAGCAGGTAATAAGGATCTACACTAATACAGTGCCCTCCCACTAAGCCTGGAGAAAACCGAAGAAAGTTCCATTTTGTGCCAGCTGCCGCCAAAACCTCATGCGTGTCAATATCCATCTTATCGAAGATAATCGCCAACTCGTTCATGAAACTGATATTCAAGTCACGTTGAGAGTTTTCGATCACCTTAGCTGCTTCAGCTACCTTAATAGAAGATGCCTCATAGATACCTGCGGTGATGACCGCGCCGTATACTGCTGCAATTTCCTTTAGTGCCTCATCATCAGAACCACTAACGATCTTTAGGATCTTATCAATAGTACGCTCTTTATCTCCCGGATTAATGCGTTCTGGAGAGTATCCCAACTTAAAATCGCCGTTTGCAAAACTTAGCCCGCTCTCTTCTTCTAAGATTGGAAGGCAATCCTCTTCTGTCGCACCAGGGTAAACGGTGGATTCGTAGATGACGTAATCCCCTTTCTTCAGGGCTCTGCCAACTGTTTCTGAAGCCTTGGTTAGCGCAGTAAGGTCAGGCACGCGGTGCTCATCGACTGGTGTGGGAACAGCCACAATATGAAAATGGGCATTTTTGAGATCAGCAGCATTGGAGGTAAATACTATGTCCCTTCCTAGAAAGGCTTCACCTTCAAGTTCTTCCGAAGGGTCTACCCCCTGCTTCATCAGTGCTACGCGTTCAGCACTAATATCGAAGCCTATGACATGAAATTTCTTGGCTAATTCTAAGGCTAATGGTAAACCCACATACCCTAAGCCCACTACGGAAATGCTCTTTTCTTTGTTGGCTAGCGCCGTGTACATTTTCATCGGTATTTGAGGAGCGCCAAAGATAGGGAATTGTTGGTAGGATGGTTAGGATGTTTTAAGGTTGGTTGACTGGGATGGTGATTCTCGCGTCGGGGGACGCTCGGGAACATGGGGTTGGGATAGTGATTCTCGCGTCAGGGGACGCTTGGGAACGGGGGTAGGCTAGTCATTCTCGCGTCGGGGGACGCTCGGGAACGGAGGGAAGGTGACATTATTTGCGTCGGGGGACGCTTGGGAGCGTGGGGTAAAAAGAAAACCACCCAAGGCACCTGAGAACACCGAAGAAAATACTCGGGTGCTCTTGGGAGCCTGGGGTGGTTCAAAAAGAGTGTTGCTACTCTATTACTCGAACAGTCCTAGTACTGAGAGATATCTCCTGCTAGATTTGTGCGGGTATACTTCTGTTCAGGATCACCAGAATATCTGATGTGGCCACCAGTGTTAGCTACAGCGTCTAGGTGTTCACGGGCTACTACTCGTGCCTCTCCACCAGTATTTGCCTTGACCTCTGTACGGTCGGCAACCAGACGAGACGCATAGTACATGCCGCCAGTAGCTGCTGAAGCATATTGAATCTTTACGTTACCGCTTAACTCTAACTCTGCTCCTTCAACTGCTCCTGCCTCTAAAGTATGTACTTCTAATTCCAGGTCAACTTCAGCACCGCTACCTGCTTTGATTTCCAATGCATCACCAGTGATCACTTGATCGCTTCTAAGCTCTGCTCCTGCAGTTACACGGATGGATGTCAATTGCTTGTATTGTACTCGTACACGAAGACGACGGTCGCCCTTAATCCAACCATCTACCAGGCTGAGCTTGAGTCGACCACCACGCATACTGAGGTTTAGTTCATCATCAGGAAAGTCATCACTCTCAATGATGATCTGTTCGGTGTCGCCATGTTCCAGGGTCACGTCTAGTTTTCCAGTAATAACCAACTCATCGAATGGACCTACAGAACGAGTTTCCTGCGCCATCAATACAAGTGGTGATAGGAAGAAAAGCAAAAGCAAATGTTTCATGTTTATTGGTTTTTAGAGCGTGTTATTGGAGAATGTTATTGTTATCTATCCCTAGGATGTAGAAAAACGATTTACCCCCCTACTTAGGTATCCAAAACAAGTGAAAGATCTAATAAATATCGACTAGAATAAACGTAAAGCGGACGGACGCCCTCTTATTCAGATTGGATTACGGCTTCGACACGGCGGGCACGCCGTGCAGGAAGAATAGCAGCTAAGCCCCCAATTGAGATTACTGTCAGTGCTACTATTGGGAAGTCAAACCAGCGTAGACTTACTGGGTAGGCATCAATAAGCATTCCACCCGGAAGGTTAATAATCCCTACCGTCGTTTGCAGAATGTAGATAATGGTAGCTAGTGCGAAACCAAGCAAAACGCCGAAACCACAAAGCAGTAGACCTTCGTAGATGAACAAGCGATATACATCACCTCTGGTCATCCCCATAGAACGTAGAATAGCTATATCAGCCTGTTTTTCCAGCACAATCATCCAAAGCGCACCAATCAGGTTGAAACTAATGAGCAGCATCATCAAACCAACAATGGCAAAGCTTAACCACTTCTCTACCTGCATGAGGCGCAGGAAGGATGCTTCTTGCTCATAACGGTTCTTGATAACGAACTCCTCTCCTACTATATCCTGCAGTTTGGCATAAGTAGAGCTATTGGAGGAACCCTCTGCCAAGTCAATCTCTAAAGCAGAGCAAGCACCTGGTCGGTTCAGCAACTCCCGAACTAAATCGATGGACGTAAGCACATATTGATTTTCAAAATCTTGCTGCACCAGGAATGTTCCTGTTGGCTGTACTTGCTTCGACTTGAAAGGACGCGTATCAAAAATACCTGATCGCTTACGCTTAGGCCAATAGATGGTTAACGGACTAAAGGGGTCATCTACATCAACCCCCAGTTTATTCCGAATACCCTGGCCAATTACCGCTAAGGGTATTCCATCCTGATCAAAGCGATATGAACCTTCCCGGATTGTGCTATCGATGCCCGTCACAACAGAGTAGTACTGATCTACCCCTTTAAGCAAGCCAATGTCCTTGTTGTCTTTGTAATCAAACATGGCCTTCTCCTCCAGCGTCTGAGAAATGGCCACTACTTCCTCCAACTGATAAAGCTGCTCCAAGGTGATAGAGTCAACATCGAAGGTCTTACCTTTTTCAGGCGTGATAGTGACATCCGGATTGAAGCTGTTGTACAAACCCAGGAATAAATCCTCAAATCCATTAAATACGGATAGGATCAAAATGAGGGCTGCCGTACCAATGGCCACACCAAACACAGCAATACCAGTAATGATATTAATGGCATTAGTGGATCGCCGAGCGAACAAGTAACGACGCGCTATTTTGAGTGGTAGATTCAAGGTCGATGTACAATCTTCAATTGATAACGGAAAGGAACTAACATCAAACGACCTAGATCCTTTTTCATTGCGGGCCTAAAGGTACGAATTGAAGGATTAGTTGGTTAGTTGGTTAGTTGGTTAGTTGG
>ENA-UENT01000241-UENT01000241.1-marine-metagenome-genome-assembly--contig:-NODE-241-length-38953-cov-8.129496_pt1 | contig 38953 bp, 35 predicted proteins | sample MGYA00237879_ERZ529330 | MGnify/ENA primary metagenome ERZ529330 (study PRJEB26372, sample SAMN05368345) | marine metagenome | biome: cultured habitat; feature: ocean water; material: water; isolation... | reverse complement strand
CTTCCCGTAAAATAAAAGTGTACGGCAATGAAATTTTATTTAAAGATAATTTCCTGCACAAATTTTTTCAGTCAAAAGCGCTATAGCCTTCCTCACTCAGGAAAGCTTCCAATAGTCAGGTTTATTGCGAGAACGAAAACGGAGTTGCTTGTCGGGTGCATACACATGCTAATCATGGCTCTCCCTGCATTAGCGTGACGGATTTTCTAAAGGAAAAGAAATTCATGACGTATTGCAATCGTTATCATTAACTGTACAATGCCAGATCAGCAATGCCTTCACTGGCATTCTTTGCTTCATTGCGGAAGCGGTCCGGCAGGTTGTTGTGATTCTATTGGGGCGAAGCCGCTCAAGGGCGCGCGGTAGCGGTTATTTTAAACAATTAGCCACCAAAATAATGGGTTATGAAATTAATGCGCTTTTTGATAACAGTTTTGGTATTGTTTGGCATAGGCATTGGGCTATCCTTTCAAAACACCTTTGAAAAGCCGTCACAAACTTTAACCAGAGGCAATAGTGACCTGAAGCCGGATGACAAACTCTTGAGTCGTGATGAAGCGCCTGCAATAGCTACACCTGACTCAATAACGAGTGGTAACAAACCTCAAAAAGATCTCGATAGTATCCCCTTCAGATACTTGCCCTGGTCAGCGCAATTAAAACAAAGCCAACCCTATCATGAATATGGAGCAGTGACATTAAAAAGATACGACCCTGAGCCAACTCATTACTCTACCGAAAATGCGGAGCAGGGGTACATGGTGATCGAAAACTATCCCGGGGTCCTGCATTACCGCTATTTACCTTTTCAAGGCGAGCTGAAACGCCCTTACAACTGCTTCCGGCTGGAATTTTACAATCCGGCCTCCAAAACACTTATAAAAAGGGTCAATTTGATTGATTCTTCTCCTTACAATAACGACCGCTATCCTATTTTAGGATTTGGGTATCCAGCGGAGGAGGATTTCAATTGGGATGACTGGGCAGCTATCTATCCGGATGGGCAACAAGCATTTTATGAAAGGTTAAACCATAATGAAAAATGCTACCTAACAGTCAATAATGTGAATGCACTGCCGAATGGCTATACCATCGTTGAACACCAGCTCATCGAAATGTCAAGAGCGGGAGGTCCTCTTGGATGGGAAGAAACACTAGCCATCTATGACAATCTGGGCAATCAAATCTCCACCTACACGACTAACCATGATATTGTAGCCACATGGGTTTCCGATGATGGCCGATTTCTTGCCTATGTATACGGTGGGCCAGATAGCAGTAATCCACAAGATTATAATCACGGAGGCATAGAAATTTATGATCTCAAAGAAGATAAACCCGTATACCAGAAGTCAAATAAAGAAGCGCAGGTTATGTTCAGTCGCATTGGCATAGACAAATTAAACCATTTGGACATCCCCGCTAGTAAATTGGTGTCCATCGGCACCCACTCACCCGACAGTGAAACTCATAAAGTTATTTTTCTGATTGACTTCAACAACCATAGTGTATACAAAACTAAAGTAGACAAGGCCCAATACCTGCCCCTGAGCACAAATCCTGCTGACAGCCTTTTAAAGCGGCCTCCCTTTACCCGGGAATCTTTCAGCCGTACCGGTCTTGGCAACAGCACTTCGCCCCGTGACTTTTTTCGCACCGGCCCCTATATTCAGGAACCTAATAGAATGGGGGTGACGAAGCTTGAGTTTGTTGACGAACGCACCGGTGTTGTAGATAAAGAGGTTAATTTAGTTGAGATGAGCCCTTTTCTGGAAGTTCTCAATACAAAGGAGAAGCCAGAACACAGTAAAACCAGCTTAGTTACCATTCCTGTACAGAGACTTGACAAATCAGGCATTGCGTTCGTAAAAAGTTTCGTCGAAGACACCACCGTTTTGTCTCGTATTGACAAGGGAACACTATTAGGTTTTTCAGGGGAAGAGATTTCTGCTGAAACCCCAGGCGACCCTAAACGCAAAAACCGCAACACCGTTGCTACTTCTCACACACTTTACCTGATGGAATGTTTTACAGCTGATTGCCGAAGCTACGACGCCTTTTTGATACTTGCTGAACACAGGGTATTCAACAAAAATGGCGAAGTCATTGCTACATTTAGAACGAGTAAAGGCTCCAGTAGCGGCGCACCAGTGATTACCGGAAACGATAATTGGATGGCTGTACACTATGGTGGCGCATTGGGGCCAGATCTTTATTGGCCGGAAGGGTTATTAATTTATGATCTCAACCGGAAAAAACCTGCATTCCATACAAAATTCGATACCGAACTAGCGGGTCCTCTATTTCCCACTGAGGAATACTTCGTCTCCAAACGCAGGCGAAAGGATACTGTCAACATCGAAATATATCACCCAGAGCAAGAAAGCAAGTTCTTCAAATCATACTGCACAAAGCAGACCTATACTTCTGGCTCTTTAGAAGATTACAAGAAAGACGGTGTCCTTTTTTATCCTCAGAATCAACCCTACCTGCCCGGTGAAAACGGCGAGCAAAAACGCTTTACAGAGCATTTCAAAGCCACCCGCCTTGAAAAGCTTTAATCCATAAAAATCAAGCTATTTAACTCCTTATTTTCATAAAAATCATTCAGCATGAAATTCGTTCCAGTCCCAATTTATGTTCTTCTCCTTCTCGGAATAGCGCTACTATCCAGCTGCACAGAAGACGATCCGCCCCAACTCCCGGAATTCCCCAAGACTTACAGCCTCTCTGGTTATGAATCGGCTGACCGGGAGTATGTTTTGGTTACCGAACAGGGCTACATCCCTATTACTCCATCTGATTATTTTGTAAGTTACGTAGATACCATGCGGGCAACAGACTGGCTGCTTTTTGTAGGAGATAATTTCTTTATCCAGGAAATTGTGCTGCAAAATGAGACAGAGGCACAACTTACCTTTATGGATGACCCGACTACCGGAGCCACCACGCTTGCCGATAGCCTGGAGTATGAGGTTGCCGGTCAGGAAATCACTTTTACCCGGGATGGATTTGTCATGGTTTTCGGATACAACAGCGGCATTGACCGGATTGAAGTCTGTGAGGTGACTTTCCACTTTGTCGAGGAGGAAGGCTTGAATGGGACTCCCTCCTACTTCACCGCAGGTGGTGAATTTTGCCGGACTTTCGACAGTGAAGACCTGACGACTGCGGGTATTGAGCAAAATGTACTGGGAGCAGGGGATACGCTTTGTACGGTACCCACTACTTTTTTCCTGGAGCCTTAACGCTCAAGCTTCGAGGCTATGTTTGGGACAGGCCTGCTGTTGCCGATGTGCTCCGAACATAGCCTCAATCCCCGCCCAGCGGCACAAAGGCCCACTCCAGCCGCCCTTCCTGATACCACAACTCCAAGATGTGGTCCGGGCCAAAGTCCGTTACATAGTCCGGGGCATACTCCCGGGAAACGGTGTTATTGATGCCCGAGCCCAGCAGCCAGATGCCTTCCGGTGTTTGAAACTCGAACTGCTTGGCACGCATGCCAAAATCCCCGCCGATGCACACGACCTCCACCCCACGCTGCTTCACCCGCACCAGTTCAGGGTACCAGGTGGCGGTGAGCTCAGAAAGGCTGTCGCAAGTCGTAAAAAACGGCGTAGGGTTCACATTGAAGGTCCGTAGCGTATCGCCACCCTGTGGCTCCACCATCAGATCACTGAACAGCGCGTGGTGGTGCAGAATCACCCAGTGCGTGGCCGCGCTGATTGTATCCGCCACATTCTGTACCATTTGCCACTGCGCCATTTTATCCGCACAGTTTTCCTGTGGCGGGGTGGAAGGGTAAGGCCAGAACAAATTGGTGTTGAGTACCGTCAGGCAGAAGCCATCCTCCCATACCGTATAATAAGGTGGGGAAGGCAAGCGGCTTAGTACGTTTTCCCGTTCGCCATAGTCCCAGTCGTGATTGCCCAGTGCCCAGTGGGTGCGCTCCAGATTGAATACAGAGTCAAGGTAGTCCATCGTCGCGGGGTCCTTGGCCGTACGGGCGCAAACGTCACCACCCAGCCAAACAGCCTCATAAGGCTCGTAGCCGAAAGCCTCCAGGCGGGGGTCCACCTGATCTTCTGTACCCCACTCATAGGGGTGCCCCAGAAACAGAAAGCGGCGGGGCTCTTTTTCCGTCTTACACCCCATGAGCAACACCCCGGCCATTAAGCTATAGGAAACAGCTATGCGAAAAAAAACCGTATCGGCCACAGTAATTTCGTTCAACCTAACAATATGTTTACTTACACAAAAAACCTTCTTTTGACACTTGCCTGACCGAGGGATGACAAAAATCACCCCAAAGCTTTGACTAAGATCATCTTAGCCCCCTGCCACTGCCTCTATCTTGCACTCAAATTGAATTAGACACAAGATATGAAAATCATTATCCTCCTGATCATACTAAGCCTTATTGTGGCTTTAGGCTTCCTTTCGGCCTTCTTTTGGGCAGTCAGGGATGGCCAGTTTGATGACGACGTCAGCCCCGCCATGCGGATACTCTTTGACGACGACCAACCGGACAACAACAAAAATACTACAACAACAAAATCGTAACCTAAAATGGCGCAAGTAGAACAATTCCAGTACGATAATGCCATTGTGCGTAAGTTTGCTTACGCGACGATGGTGTTTGGTGCGGTAGGCATCCTGGTAGGGCTTTTGGCAGCCCTGCAGCTCGTCTTCCCGGCACTGAACTTCGCTACTGCAGAGACCACCTTTGGGCGTATCCGCCCCTTGCATACCAACGCGGCGATCTTCGCTTTCGTTGGTAATGGTATTTTCATGGGTGTGTACTATTCGTTGCAGCGACTGCTGAAAACGAATATGTACAGTAAATTCCTGAACGAGTTTCACTTCTGGGGCTGGCAGGCGATTATCCTCGCTGCGGCGATTACCCTACCTCTCGGCCTGACGAGCTCTCACGAGTACGCCGAGCTGGAGTGGCCGATTGACCTTGCTATTGCAGCAGTATGGGTCGCCTTTGGTGTGAACATGTTCGGGACCATTCTAAAACGCCGGGAAAACCACCTGTACGTAGCCATCTGGTTTTACATCGCTACCTGGGTAACCGTAACGGTACTTCACATCGGCAACAACCTGGAAATCCCGGTGAGCATGTGGAAAAGCTACCCGGTATTCGCTGGTGTACAGGATGCCCTGATTCAGTGGTGGTATGGCCACAATGCGGTGGCTTTCTTCCTGACCACGCCTTACCTGGGCCTCATGTACTACTTCCTGCCTAAGGCAGCGAACCGCCCGGTTTACTCTTATCAGCTGTCGATCATCCACTTCTGGGCACTGATCTTCATCTACATCTGGGCAGGCCCTCACCACTTGCTGTACACGTCTTTGCCTGACTGGGCACAGTCGCTGGGTACGGTATTCTCCATTATGCTGATCGCGCCATCCTGGGGTGGTATGCTCAACGGCCTGCTGACCCTGCGGGGTGCATGGGACCGCGTTCGTCAGGACCCTATCCTGAAGTTCATGGTGGTTGCTGTTACCGCTTACGGTATGGCGACTTTTGAAGGCCCGATGCTTTCCATCAAATCTGTGAATGCAATCAGCCACTTTACCGACTGGACCGTAGGCCACGTACACATTGGCACACTGGGCTGGAACGGCTTCCTGACCTTCGGTGTACTCTACTGGCTGATCCCAAGAATATTCCAAACGCAGCTGTATTCTCAGAAGCTGGCCAATGCGCACTTCTGGATCGGCACGCTGGGTATCATGTTCTACTCCATCCCATTGTACTGGGCAGGTTGGACACAGTCCCTGATGTGGAAGCAGTTTACTCCTGATGGCTTCCTGCAGTACGGCAACTTCCTGGAAACTGTTACGCAGATTATCCCAATGTACGCCCTGCGTGCCGTAGGTGGCACCCTGTACGTTGGTGGTTACTTTGTGATGCTTTACAACCTGGTGAAGACGATCAAGTCGGGTACTTTCCAGGCTTACGAAGCGGCTGAGGCGCCTGCACGGGTTGCTACTGCCGGTGCCCACAAGGGCGAACACTGGCACCGCTGGATAGAGCGCCGCCCGGTACAATTGCTGATCGGCTCTACGATCGCGATTCTGATCGGCGGTATGGTGGAAATCTTCCCGATGGTCATGATTGGCGATCAGGTTCCTAAGATTGAATCCGTGAAGCCTTATACCGCACTGGAACTGCAAGGCCGTGACCTTTACATCCGTGAAGGCTGTATCAGCTGCCACACTCAAATGGTGCGCCCATTCCGCTCAGAGACCGAACGCTACGGCGAATACTCCAAGTCTGGCGAGTTCATTTACGACCGTCCATTCCTCTGGGGCTCCAAGCGTACCGGTCCGGATTTGCACCGCCTGGGCAACAAATACCCAGACAGCTGGCACTACAACCATATGCTTGATCCAACAAGTATGTCACCAGGCTCCATCATGCCGGTTTATCCATGGCTGATCGAGGACGACCTGGACAACAGCCTGCTGCCTGCAAAAATTGCCGTGCTGCGCACACTTGGCACACCTTACGAAGAAGGGTATGAAGAAGAAGCCATTGCAGATGCTGAGAAGCAAGCTGCCGAGGTGGCTGCCCGCCTGCGTAAGGACGGCATTGAAGGCGACAATCTGGAGCAAAAAGAGATCATTGCCCTGATCGCTTACCTGCAGCGCCTTGGTACAGACATCAAGCCTGCGCCACAAGCCGGCAACTAAAATTAAAGAACTGGTGGCGGGCCTGCTCAACGGCAGGCCTGCCCCCTTCAAATAAAAATCACCATGTTTAAATACATTCTCGAAGGTGCGGGCAACATCAACTGGATGGCGATCGCGTCCCTGTTGACCTTCATGGCAGTATTCCTTGTCAGTGCGATGATGGCTTTCCGCAGTAAGCCTGCATTTATTGATAAGATGGCGAATATGCCACTTGATGACTCCACCCCATCTTTTAACGCTGAAAATGATCGACATGAAAAATAAAACACTTAAGGCGCTGCCCCTGATGTTGCCGCTGCTCCTGCTTACTGTTGCAGCACAGGCACAGGAAGCCGCAGATGGAGGCTCGAACCCTTACTTCTACGACAACTTCCTGTTCTGGTCTCTGGCGGCTCTGGCCGGCACAGTGATTGTGGCAGCGATCGTTGCGCTTTTCCACCTCCTCAATGTGATGGTAAAGGTCAATCAGATCCGCATATTCCAGGAGATGGGGCTGGAAGCTTACGAAAAAGAAGTGCAGAAAGCCAAAGAGCCTTTCTGGGACCGCATGTACAAGCGGTGGACCGATGCCGTGCCCGTGGAGAAAGAGCAGGACGTTATGCTCGACCACGATTACGATGGTATCAAGGAGCTGGACAACAGCCTGCCACCCTGGTGGGTCGCTATGTTCTACATTACTATCGCCTTTGCGGTGGTCTACATGACTTACTACCACTTCACTGATGCCGGCGCCGGCTCAGCTGAAGAGTACGAGATGGAAATGGAGCGTGCCGAGAAGGCGGTCCAGGCTTTCCGTGCCACTCAGGCTAATCTGGTTGATGAAACCAATGTAACGATGCTGACCGATGCGGCAGGGCTTGAGACAGGCCAGAATATTTTCAATGCCAACTGTGCAGCCTGCCACGGTATGCTGGGCGAAGGCGGTGTCGGGCCGAATATGACTGACAATTACTGGATCCACGGTGGCGACATCAAGGACATCTTCAAGACCGTCAAGTACGGTGTGCCTGAAAAAGGCATGATTTCCTGGAAGTCCCAGCTGAGCGCAGCGGATATGCACAAGGTATCCAGCTACATACTGACTCTTGTTGGTACCAACCCACCCAATGCCAAGGAACCACAGGGCGACCTGTACGAGCCTCAGGCGGATGCGGTGGAACAACCCGCTGCAGATTCCACCAGCACTGCTGCTGAGCCGGAAGATGCCCTGGGCATGAACAAATAGATTATTAAAAGGAGCTCTGCTAAGGCGGGGCTCCTTTCCCAACTACAATTCCTCCAAAGCCGGAGTCACCCTCACGTAACCCAATAAACACCACCCAGCGCTTAACACACTTTAATCATACTACGTTATGAATGCAACCGATCCGATCATAGACACTGAAGACTATCGCGACAAAATCGCGACGGTGGATGATTCGGGCAAGCGCGTCTGGATTTATCCAAAAAAGCCTAAGGGCCGCTTCACCAATGCGCGCACTTACCTAAGCTGGGTATTGCTCGCTTTCCTGTTTGGGATGCCATTTATCAAAGTAAATGGTGACCCGCTATTGCTTTTTAACATTCTGGAGCGGAAGTTCATCCTTTTCGGCATTCAGTTTATGCCGCAGGACTTCCACCTGTTTGTACTGGCCATGTTGACGCTTATTGTCTTCATTGTGCTCTTTACCGTTGTCTGGGGAAGGCTCTTCTGCGGATGGGTTTGCCCACAGACTATCTTCATGGAAATGGTTTTCCGGAAGATCGAATACGCCATAGAAGGCGATGCCAATGCTCAGAAAAGACTCGACAACGCACCCTGGACGACTCAGAAAATCATTAAAAAAGTTAGTAAGCAGGCCATATTTTTTGCCATTTCTGTGCTTGTGGCCAATACCTTCCTGGCTTACATTATTGGCGTCGATGAAGTGATTCAGATTGCTACCGAACCGGTGTCACAGAACCTCTCAGGCTTTATTGCAATGATCCTATTCTCCGGTGCTTTTTACTTTGTTTTCTCCTACCTGCGCGAACAGGTATGCGTAACAATTTGCCCCTACGGCCGCCTTCAGGGCGTTATGTTGGATCAGAACTCTATCGTAGTAGCCTACGACTTTGTACGTGGTGAGCCCAGAGGCAAGCTGAAAAGGGGGAAAAAGAACAACCCGGCTCCTGCCTCCGGTAATGCTGGCGCATACAACCCCATTGCGCAAATGCAAACGGATATTGCTACCGCAGAAGTGGCGACCGCACCAATCGGGAGAGACTATTCTACGCAGCCCGGTGCCAACCCGGCAGAAACTATGAAGAAGGCCCTCGGCGACTGTATTGACTGCGGGCTTTGCGTCAAGGTATGCCCCACCGGCATCGACATCCGCGATGGAACGCAGCTCGAATGCGTGAACTGTACCGCCTGTATTGATGCCTGTGACGAAGTCATGGACAAAATAGACCGGCCCCGCGGGCTCATCCGCTATGACAGCTACAACGGTATTGAATCCGGCAGGAAGAAGCTCTTCACCACACGGGTTCTTGCCTACACTGCTGTACTGGCCCTGCTTGTGGTCGTCAACATCGTACTGCTGATGTCCCGCACAGATGTAGAGACCCTGCTGCTGCGTACCCCTGGCACACTTTACCAGAAAGTGGACGAGACGTATATCAGTAACCTCTACAATTATCAGGTCATCAACAAGACCGCAGAGGAAGTGCCTGTGGAGTTCAAGCTCATCGGTGACATCCCCGGCCGGATAAGGCTCGTCGGCAAGCCACCGGTAGCCGCTGCCGGCAAAGTGGCCGAAGGTGCCCTGTTCATTGATTTGGACAAAGCAGCACTGGAATCCAGGAAGACCAAAGTCATCCTCGAAGTGTACTCCAACGGAGAGCTCGTGGATAAGGTCAAGACCAACTTCCTGGGCCCGGTTAAATAAAATTTGAGTTTTGGTTAATGCAGAGGGAGGGGCCTACTGGCTCCCCCTTTTTCCAAAACCATAAAATATTTTTTGACACAAGAACCCGGTCAGAATGCTGAACGGGCAAAACATTTGAAAATCATGAAATTTAATTGGGGAACTGGCATCGCCATCTTTTTCAGCATGTTCGTCCTCTCCCTGGTCTATCAGGTCTACCGGTCTACACAGTATGACCATAGCCTGGTTTCCGATCAGTATTACGCTGATGATCTCCGTTATCAGGAGCATTATAACAAACTGGTCAATGCCCAGCAACTTGAAGAGGACTTAAAAATTCAGCCATTAGCCGATAAGGCAACCCTTGAGCTGCACTTTCCGCGACAGGTCTCTGCTTTGGGTGGGGAGATTTACTTCTTCTGTCCCTCCGATCAGTCCAGTGACTTCCGCCTGCCGGTAGAGCCGATGGGTGATGGCATACAGCGCATTCCTACAGAGGAACTTCGCCGGGGCCTTTGGAAGATCAAAGTCGACTGGACCGGCGATGGTAAGGCTTACTATAAGGAACAAGATATCCGGTTGTAATATGGCGATCTGGACGGCATTTACTATAGGCCTGCTCGGCAGCCTGCACTGTGTTGGCATGTGTGGCCCGATTGCCCTATCCCTGCCCTATCAGGGCAAACGGCGTTGGGCAACGGCTGGCAATGTCCTTCTATACAATATTGGCCGGGTCCTGACCTATACACTCCTGGGCTCAGTTATTGGTCTGGTGGGTAAAGGCTTCTTTCTGGCGGGAGCGCAGTCCTATATTTCCATTGGGCTGGGCGTATTCCTGCTTTTTGTTGCGCTGTTTTCCATTGATGTGGAAAGCCGGATCCTGCAAATTCCCTTGATGCAACACCTCAATGGCTGGGTCAAAACCCAGCTGGGCAGGCTATTGCGCGGCGGTGGCAGAGAACGCTTATTCCTCATCGGCAGCCTGAATGGCCTGCTGCCCTGCGGCCTGGTGTATGTGGCCGTCGTAGGCGCAGTAAGTACGGGAGCTATTTGGAACAGTGCGCTATACATGGCAGCCTTTGGGCTGGGCACCATACCATTAATGATGGCAACCGCGCTTGCCGGGCAGTTTATCAAACTGGAATGGCGGGTACGCTTGCGCAAATTACTCCCGGCGTTTCTGGTCGGCTTTGCCATCCTCTTCATCATGCGTGGACTGAATTTTGATGTCCCGATTGAGTTTCGGTTTTGGGAAGACATGCAGAATGCGCCGATGTGCCATTAGCAGACGCAGGCCTGTACCTTGACAACAAAAAAGGGTAGGCAGGTCTCTTTGCTACAGCCCCCCTTGTGTTCTTTTAAAGTTACCCAGACCCTAAAAAGCATAACAGAAAATCATGGTCAAGACAGATATCATCATTATTGGAGCAGGGCCTGTAGGCCTGTTTACTGTGTTTGAAGCCGGACTGCTGAAGCTGCGCTGCCATATTGTAGACGCCCTTCCACAACCCGGTGGGCAGCTGGCCGAAATCTACCCCAAAAAACCCATCTATGACATTCCCGGCTACCCTACCGTAGGTGCCAAGGAGCTGGTAGACAACCTTATGGAACAGATCGAACCGTTTAAGCCAGGCTTTACGCTGGGAGAGCGGGCAGAAAAACTGGACAAACAGGAAGATGGCAGCTTCACCATCACCACAAGTGAGGGCACACAAATCAATGCGCCCGTAGTAGCCATTGCCGCGGGCCTTGGCAGCTTTGAGCCCCGAAAGCCACCAATCGAAAACATTGAGGCGTTCGAGCACAAAGGCGTGGAATACATGGTGAAAGAACCCGAGCACTTCCGCGATAAGCGGGTAGTGATCTCCGGTGGTGGAGATAGTGCGCTCGACTGGGCAATCCACCTTTCTGATATGGTTAAAGAACTGACGCTGGTGCACCGCCGAAAAGGGTTCCGGGGCGCGCCCGACAGCGTAGAGAAAGTTGAAATGCTAGCCGCAGAGGGCAAAATCAACCTGGTCACAGAAGCACAGGTCATTGGGCTGGAGGGCAACGGTAAGCTGAAAGAAGTGGTCATTCACCACAAAACGGAAGGCGATTACACCAAAGAGACTGATTTCTTTGTGCCTCTCTTTGGGCTTACCCCCAAAATGGGCCCTTTGCAGGACTGGGGCCTCGATATTGACCCAAAGGATGGTATCAAAGTCGATACATTTGATTACAGCACCAACATCCCCGGCGTATTTGCCATTGGCGACATCAATACCTATCCGGGAAAACTAAAGCTCATCCTGTGCGGCTTCCACGAAGCTACGCTGATGTGCCAGTCTGCCTTCAAAATCGTGCACCCGGAACAAAAAGTAAGTTTCAAATACACTACCGTTAACGGCGTTAACGGGTTTTAAGAATCTTGTGTCAATTCACTTTTGCGCCCCCATTGCCTCCGCCCGGAGTCAAGGGGGCGCTACTTTTTTTACTCTGGCCCGAACTTTAGGACGCTGAGCTCAAGAACCGAAAGTTAGGATATGTTGTTTCTATTTTGTATATTTGGAACTAGCGATTTCAAATATTGTTTTGAAATTGATTCACAATCCAAAATTTGTTCGCCATGACGCCTATTAACCCAGCGGTCTTTTTTTGGTAACCAGCTAGCTTTGCTTTACGCAGAGCCCTCCGCCTAACCAGCACTAAAATAGCTGACAACCTATCAAGACACCCAACGGCAGCCTTAAAGAAGCCTGCCGCATCTACTAACCAAATTATTTACAGGTATGACAAAGAGGTCGATCCAACGCCGACTACTGAAAGCACGCATTTCACTCAACCATACCATTCAAAAAATTCTCGACATTAACCGGAACCGCAAAAAGCTGGAATACTCCAGGCAAGCAGAAGTCCGGGAACAACATCTCAACGAAGAACTGCGCGTACTCAACAAGATGGCCGAATACCAAGACCGGCTCATCAAGCATTACGAACGGACACTCACCTTAAAGAAAGTACGGCACACTACTGTAGAGAGAACAACATCGCATCACCAACAGCCCACCCTACCCTAGGCTGATTGGCATTTTTCCTTGTATCCGGTTTACAATACCGGGCACAAATGGTCGTATTTGCTCCAGCAAATCGCTCAGCTGATATTGCTTGTCTTCTATCCGGTCAAGACTGTTGATGGAAGTCTGTATCAGCTCGGCGAGCTCGTCCTTCTCCATTAGCATTTCCTTGTATTGGGCTACTGCATTATACCAAAGTATAGTGGGCAGGTAGTTCGCATTGCGCTGATACTGCCGTTCTTTATCGAGCAGATGGTATTTGCGTACGACCTTCAGCACCTTGGGGTAGCGTTCCTGCCGGAGCATAGCCTCCAGATAAGAAGAGAAGAAAATATGCCAGCGATGCTCGAAAACTTCCTTTTTGTAAGCTTGCAGAAAAGACTCTGCGTAGTTCTCTGCATTGCGGTATTGTTGGTTATGGTTGAGGCATTTCAGATAGAAAGCTACAAAGCCGATCCGGTTGTGGAAGCTTGGTGTATGCTTCATCTCCGGGTAGGCAGTGCGCATGAGCTGCAGTGCCTCCGGGTACTTCTTCTGCCGTAGCAGTACCGCGCTCAGGTTATTGACATAATGAATGTAATCACTGTTCTTATCCCGCACTGACAGATAACCGTAGTATTCTGCCTTATCATAGTCCTGAAACTTCGTATGCAGCAGCACCCGGTTGCCATAGTAATTGAGCAGAAGGCGCCGGGAATAATACTGCCCCTTGCGAAATAAGCTGTCGATATAGTCATACTTCTCCTTCAGCTTGTCAAACTGCCGGTAGTTGAAGTAAATGAAAGTAAGGCGCACGAGAGCCAGGTAGCGGTTCAGCCCGTCAAGGTGCTCATCATAGAAGACTTCCGTAAGCCAGCCCTCCCACTGCATCGACTGTGCAGAATTTTCAGAGTACTGCCCCACGATATCCGTGGTTGCTTCATGCATCCGCTCAAAGACTTCTTTGCAGGTATCATAGCGCTCCCGGTACTTGCGCAGAAAATCATCTGCCACCCTATGGTGCGCATAGCGCATCCGGATCAGGAGATACTGCCGGTACAGCTGTACCAGCTCGTAGAACTTCGTGAAGTAAAAATCCAGCTGCTCGTAGTCCCGGATCGCTTTGATAAGCTGCTTTTCCTCTACGGGCTCAATGGCGTCAGTCATGATTTGCCGCTCCATTTGGCTCATCCAGTCAAAGCGCATGTCCACATCTATAGCCTCCAGGCGCTCATTGACCCAGTTTTTCAAATTAGAGTACTTGCGCTTGTCAATGGACTTGTCATAGGGCGTGAATTGCCGGATATTGGTGCAGTTGTAGTTCAGGCGTTCCAGTATGCCCAGCTTGATCTCGTCCTCAAACTGCTGTGTTTCGAGCAGGTAGGCCGTTTCATGTGGCAAAAGGCTGTCTGCAAACTCTGTAAACTTCTGTAGCTTCTTTCTCATGTCCTATTCGCTTATTCCTACAACCAAGGTAAGGTTTTCCGATCAAATACAAAAACATCTAGATATTTATATGTGAATTACGGAACAAAATAAGGTCATGGCGCGGTACTGCGCCCTAAATTGCGCCATGCATTCCAGCATATCTCCGTGTCTTTACCCGTATTGTAGTCTTTAGCATAGAAAAAATTAAGCCGCTGCCGGGTCGGCTGATCCACCTCATGAATACGCAAACCGTCGAGTGGGGATAGGATGCCCTTCCGGATAGCAGGCAAACTGACATCTTCTTTATCCGTAGCCGCATAGCCTACCCAGCTGTACCGTCCGATGAGTACCCACAGGCTGTTCCGCAACAAGCCCAGGGGCCGGCGCACAAGAATCGCTTGCAATGGAAGCGTCAACAGCAGGAACAACGCGAAGCTGATGTCGAAAAGCCGTTTATTGCGCTGGCTCATGGACTGCACAATATTATAGCGGATATCAATCGTGTAGAGTTCGCCGGCAGTATTTTTGGAGCTGCTGCCGATGATGCTCATACTTTCCCGGGGCACAATCTTGTAATTGACAGCGGGGCCCAGGCGGGACATCCACTGCATGACCGCCTGTGTAGGCACGTCCCGGGAACAGAAAATCACTTCCCGTATGTTGTAGATGTGCACCACCTCCTCCAGTTGTTCAAGGCGGCTGAGGTAGATGGTTTGGTCATGCGGCGCATCAGCAGGCGCTACAGTGCCCACCACCGGGCGGTGGACTTCCGCCTTATGCAATAACTGCTGTACCCGTTCGCTTTCCTCAATTGTCCCTACAATCACAATAGGCATCTCCCCTTCTTCTCCAATCCTCAGGTGACGAAAAGCTGCAAAGTGCATCAACATACGAACACCAAGGGTAGCCGTGAGCGCCCAAAGTGCGCCCAGCAACAGGAGTGCCCGGGAGTTACGGTACTCTTGCTCCAGCAGTCCGTAAACAGCAAGCAGCACCAGTGTACCCAACATTACGCCTCTGACCAGCCGGCGGAGGCGGTAGCGCTCATCGTACCCTCCGTTGAAAAAGATGGAAAGCAGCCAGATACCTACATAAAGCGGGAAATTGACATATAATATAGAAGAGCTGTAGTAATCCGGGTCCTGAAAATGATATGCCCCCCAGAAATCTTTCAGAAAAAATAATCCGGTGTAAATCACCAGTCCGTCAAGTAGTGGCAGGTAAGCCCGGCTCAGGAAATTTGACACTACTGTCAGCCCGGCCCGCAGGTAGATTGCGATCTGCAACATCAGCACAAACAACGCAGCCTTATTGCCTGTGAAGTGTTTACGGGCAAAAATGATCATGGCATTATAAAAGGCACGGACATAATTCAGGCTGCCCTTTTTGGTGCTCTCGCCTTTGTAATGAATAATCGAGGTCTCGGGCAGGTAATAATTCTTGTACCCTCCCTGAATGATGCGGTAAGACAAATCAATATCCTCGCCGTACATAAAAAACGCCTCGTCCAACAGCCCCACTTCATCCAGCACGGAGCGCCTCATAAACATGAATGCACCAGCCAGGACCTCCACTTCATTTGTCTCCATTTCATCCAGATAGCCCAGGTGGTAGCGATTGAAAAGGCGGGATTTGGGGAAAAGCCTGGACAGCCCAACCGTCTTGCAAAAAGCCACCCATGGAGACGGGAAGCCCCGCTTTGACTCCGGCAGAAAAGCACCGCTGCCGTCAATCATGCGGACGCCCAGCCCTCCGGCCTCCGGGTGGGCATCCATAAACTTGATGCACTTCTCGAAAGTGTCTTCTTCCACTACGGTGTCCGGGTTAAGCAGCAGTACATATTCCCCTTTACTTTGCCGAATGGCCTGATTGTTGGCAATGGAGAAGCCCGGGTTATCCTGGTTTTGAATGAGGTGCACCTCAGGGAATTTCTCCTGCACCATGCGCACAGAGTCGTCCACGGAGTTGTTGTCGACCACCCACGTTTCCACTTCCAGCCCGCGTGAGGCCCGGCCAACGGAGAGAAGGGCCTGCTCGAGGAAGTACTTGACGTTGTAGTTAACGATGATGACGGAGAGCTTCATTAAAGCTATGCTTTGTTGTAAGGCTGCCGCGCCACAATCGACCGCCCCAGGGTCAGTTCATCCGCATATTCCAGCTCGCCGCCGAAGGAAACGCCACGGGCGATGGTGCTCACCTGTATGTCCTTCCCTTCCAGCTTTTTGGAAATGTAGAAGGTCGTTGTATCGCCTTCAATGGTGGGGCTGATGGCCATAATCAACTCCTTTACCTCATCTTTTTCAATACGCTCCAGCAACGGGTCAATGGTCAGGTCCTCCGGGCCCACCCCTTCAATTGGGGAAATGACGCCGCCCAAAACATGGTACAGCCCCCGGTACTGACCGGTATCCTCAATGGCCATCACGTCGCGTATGCTTTCCACCACACAGATAGTGCCTTCTTCCCGGCGTTTATCCGCGCAGATGTTGCAGAGCCGGTCATCAGAAAGGTTGTAGCAGCGCTCGCACTGCCGGATATTCTTCCGCATACTAACGATCGCTTCTGCAAATTGCGCTGCAACCTCCTCGGGCTGCTGTGTAAGGTGGAGGACAAGGCGCAGGGCCGTCTTCTTGCCAATACCAGGCAGGGTAGCAAAGGCATTGACCGCTGATTCGATATGTTTGGACGAAAAATTCATGGTTTCAAAATTAGCAATTACCGGGGGAAAACGCGATGCCGGGCAAACAATTCCCACCTTCATACCTTGTCTTGAGTAACAAACTTAGTAAACATGACCCGGTCATTTGGCGAATTCGGGCAGGATAAACCTGCTTTTTTTTATTTCTACGATGCCCTCTGCGGCTGGTGCTATGGCTTCAGCCCGGTCATCCATCAGTTGTACCAACACTTTGGGCCCGAAATGGATTTCGAGGTCATCTCCGGTGGTATGGTTACCGGCGACCGCGTAGGGCGCATTGGAGAAGTGGCTGGTTACATTAGTGAGGCTTACCGGACAGTAGAAGAGCGCACTGGCATTACCTTTGGCCCTGACTTTTTGGAAGGCACCCTCGCAGAAGGCAAAGCAGTCTTTACATCAGTGCCGGCAGCTGTAGCCATGGCAATCGCAAAGGAACAGGCACCTGACAGGCAGGTGGAATTTGCCCACCTGTTGCAGCAAGCGGTTTACTTCGATGGGATACCGCCGGCTGAAGCCAAAGCCTACACGCCCTATGCGGAAAAAATCGGGGTCGACGGTCCTTCATTCACCAAAATGATGAAAGACCTGGCTTACCGGCAAAAAGCGGAAAAGGAATTCCAAATCACTGCACAAATTGGCGTTCGTGGTTTTCCCACCTGCTTTATGAAAACCGGCGATCAGTTTCACCTGATTGCTACAGGTTTCCGCCCCTTGCCCGAAATGCTGGCTGCTGTCCAAACAGTATTGAACCAACCCTCCGTGAACCCTAACTAAGCAGGTGGGTTTTAATTATTGAGCAATAATCATTTTCTTTGCACTTAGTGTATAGATTACACCAGGTATTAACAAAAGATCAACTACCAAAATACACAATCGTATGGCAGAAGTCATCAGAATGCCCCGAATGAGCGACACAATGGAAGAGGGCAATATTGTGAGCTGGCTCAAGGAAGAAGGTGAAGAAGTGGAAGCTGGCGAAACGCTGGCGGAAGTGGAAACCGATAAAGCGACCATGGAACTCGACAGCTACTTTGATGGGGTACTCCTCCACATCGCTGTAAAAGAGGGCCCTGTACCCATCAACGACGTCATTGCCGTGATCGGAGAAGAAGGCGAAGACTGGAAAGCTGCTATCGAAGGCGCCTCTTCAGACAACGGTGGCGCTGATGACAGTAGCGACGATTCCGGGGACGAAGAAGCTACGGCACCAAAGGAAGAAGAGACTTCCGGCAGCCCCGCAGCGTCTGCATCTTCAGATAACAGCGGATCAGATAGCGATAAACGCATTAAGGCCTCTCCTCTTGCCCGCAGTATGGCTAAGGAAGCAAACATCGACCTCGCTCAGGTGAATGGCTCCGGAGATGGCGGCCGTATTGTCAAAAAAGATATTGAGGAGGCAATCGAGCAACAACAGTCTGCTCCTGCCCCACAACCTGCACCGTCAGCCCCCGAGGCTCCCGCAGCACAGCCTGCCCCACAGCAGGAAGCTCCGGCAGCTAAAGTTCCTGAGTTTTCTATTTCTGCCAGCGGTGACAACTACGAAGATCAGCCCATCAGCCAAATGCGTAAGACCATTGCGCGCCGCCTTGGTGAAAGTAAATTCTCTGCTCCGCATTTCTACCTGACCGTGGAAATCAATATGGATAATGCCATAAAGGTGCGCAAACGCCTTAATGAAGTGGCACCGACTAAGATTTCCTTTAATGACCTGGTGCTGAAGGCTTGTGCTGTAGCACTGCGTCAGCATCCTGCGATCAACTCTTCCTGGCTGGGCGATAAGATCCGTAAGAATAAAGACGTAAATGTCGGAGTAGCTGTAGCTGTAGATGAAGGGCTGCTTGTTCCGGTTATCCGCTTTGCAGACATGAAATCACTGTCGCAAATCAATACCGAAGTCAAGACCCTTGCCGGCAAAGCTAAAAACCGTAAACTGTCTACTGAAGAGATGCAGGGTAATACCTTTACCATCTCTAATCTGGGCATGTTCGGCATTGAAGAATTCACGGCTATTATTAACCCACCAGACAGCTGTATCCTTGCAGTTGGCGGTATCATTCAGAAGCCCATTGTGAAGGACGGAGAACTGGCTGTGGGCAACATGATGAAAGTAACCCTGTCCTGCGACCACCGCGTAGTGGACGGAGCGACTGGCGCCGCTTTCCTCAACACCGTCAAGGATATTCTGGAAGATCCTATCCGGATTTTGGTGTAAAAACCAACCAGCTATAAATGAATACATAAGGGTTCTGGCGAAAGCCGGGCCCTTTTTTATTTTGGAACCCAACCTCCTTTTTTTTGTATTTTTGAGTATGAGGTATCTGGACCCAAAGAATGACCTGACCTTTAAAAAGGTCTTTGGAGAGCACCCGCACCTGCTGCGCAGCTTTCTTAATGCATTGCTGCCATTGGCGGAGGGGCAACAGATTGAGCATATCGAATACATCCCGGCTGAGCTCGTGCCTAATATCCCTCTACTCAAAAACTCTATTGTGGATGTCCGCTGCACCGACAACCGGGGGCGGCAGTTCATTGTGGAAATGCAGATGCTTTGGACAGACAGCTTCAAAAACAGAATCCTCTTCAATGCCTCTAAAGCTTACGTGAAACAGTTAGACCGGGGGCATGAGTACAAAGGGCTGAAGCCGGTCTACGCACTCAGCCTGGTCAATGAAGACTTTGAGCCCAATACCGGCCAGTATTACCATCACTACGCTATTGTCCATACCGAATATCCGGAGAAACGCATCGACGGGCTACAGTTTGTCTTTGTGGAATTGCCTAAGTTCAAGGCACAAAACCTCACGGAAAAGAAACTCCAGATCCTTTGGCTCCGGTACCTTACCGAAATAGAAGATGGCACGGAGCAACTCCCCGCTGACCTCCTGGAAATCCCGGAAGTACGGGAGGCTATGGAGTACTTGCAGGAAAGTGCATTCACCAGGGAAGAACTGGCAACTTATGACCAGTACTGGGACAGCATCAGCAGCGAGCGCACCTTGATTGAAGACGCCTATTCGGAGGGAGAAGAAAAAGGAGAAGAAAAGAAAGCCCTTTCCATTGCCCGCAGCATGAAAGCTAAAGGCTTTGATACGCCCACAATCGCTGAGCTGACAGGGCTAAGCCAGGAACTTATCGAGAGGTTGTAACAGCGGGCGGGCCTTCACACCTCGGTCGGGGATAGCGCAATAACCGTATTGTTGGCTCCCCGGGATAAAGTTTTCAGATATCGCTTAGTCATGCTGATCTGTTTGTACGTAAGATATTCAAAGATGGTGGAATACTGTAAAAAACTCTATCTTACTCCAGGTGTTTTTATGCAAACGAATCTCATAAGTGATGAAAAAAACTGTGGTCCTTGGCGCTTCTCCCAAACCAATACGTTATTCCTATGCAGCCGTTCAGCAGCTGACTTCCAAAGGACACGAGGCAGTGCCTATTGGTGTAAAAGATGGCGAGATTGATGGCATCGAAATCATCAAAGGCACTCCGGATGTGGAGGATGTACATACCATCACGCTTTACCTGAGCCCTCCGCGGCAGGCACAGTACTACGATTATATCTTCAGCCTCAACCCCAAGCGGTTGATCTTCAATCCTGGTACGGAGAACCTGGATCTCATCCAATTGGCGAAAGACAAAGGGGTGGATGTGGAAGTTGGCTGTACGCTCGTGATGCTCTCCGTAGGAAATTATTAACTGTATTTTGCTGAACACCTCTCCCCTCTCAACAGTTAGGCAAATAAAAGATTTTGCCAACAGATACCCAATTTGCAACGGACTGGCTTGAAGAGCGTTACCGGTTTGATGTCGCCGCCCGCAATCCTAAAGTGGAAGCTGCCTGCCTGCAGTACTTCGCTCAACACCCCATGGTTTCCATCATTGACATCGGTGCCGGTACAGGCGCTAACTTTATTTACCTTTCGGAAAAGTTCCCGCAGTCGCAGCAGTGGGCCCTTGTTGAACTCAACCCGAACCTGCTGAAACGAGCGCGCGAACGCCTCAAAATCTGGGCTGCCGCCAAGGGCTATGGAATTCAGGAAGATGGGCAAAGCCTGGACTTTCGGCGTAATGATCAGCACATTCAAGTGCAGCTCCTACAGGGCTCTTTCCTTGAATTACCCCAACTATTGCAACCGGACCGGTATCACCTGATTACGGCCTCAGCGGTGTTTGACTTGCTTAGTGAACAAATGCTGAGTGATTTGATACAGACCTTCCATCAAAACCGGCTGGCTTTACTGACTACCCTGAACTACGAGAGCATGGCATACCTCCCCGGTGATGCGGAAGATAAACGTTGGATTGAGCTTTACGAGGCACATATGCAACGGGAACAGGACTTCGGCAAAGCGCTCGGCCCCAGGTGCAGTGACTTTTTAGAAAATGGGTATGCCCAGCTTCCGACCGGCCTGACACTACATGCACCAAGCCGGTGGCAAATCGAACCGGCAGATACCTTTATGCATGGCCACATGCTACAGTTTTTAGAGAAAAGCCTTCTGGAAATGACCAGTATGGGCCATTCCGGCAAAGGGCTGAATGAATGGCTGCAACGCAAAAAAGTACAGCTTCAGGCGCAACAGCTTCGGTTGTCGGTAACGCATTCTGACTTTTTCACCGCTCCGGTTTATGAAGGATAAAACCTGGGTACGGCTACACGCAGCCCTCATGCTGATTGCCCTGACTGCATTGGGGCAGGCAGGGCTTTGGTGGCCCATGTTAGGGGTGTCCCTGATCACTTTTGTCTGGCTCTTGGCTGCTCACGCCCCTGCACTACGTCAGTTGCGCCCCATAGTAGGGTATGCCAATTGGGTTACCCTTGCGCGGTGGGCGCTCCTTTTATACGTAGCCTATAGCTACTCCCAATGGTCAGACTATATCGTTTTCCTGCTTTTCCTGACCGTAATTATATCAGATGGCATTGACGGGTACCTGGCGCGCCGTTATCAGCAATCTACAGCTGTTGGTGGTTTACTGGACGTGGAAACGGACGCCCTGATGAGTGCTTTACTGGCAGGGATTCACTATCAGGAAGATATCGTTGGCGGGTGGATACTCCTGGTGGGCGGTATGCGCTATGGTTATGTGTGGTTGCTTTACCTGCTGGGGTGGGAAAATCATAAAGAGGCTGATAATCCGAATGCCCGGTGGATTGGCGCGACCTTTATCAGTGTGCTGATGGGACCGTTTGTAGCCCCGGAATGGCTATCGGTTCCAGCACTAATAGCTGGCAGCCTGCTCGTCACTTATTCTTTTGGGTATTCCATGTGGGGCAAGCGCCAGGCCTGACCCCGGGAAAAGCCATTGCTAGGCAGCGTTCAGTCCACCTTTGCCAGGTTCCGGCATTTTACATTCTTCATCAGGCTTTTTACCACAAACGGTACACTCTCCCACTTCGCTCTTCAGCATAGGATTGTTGGTTGCGCAGGTTCCGCGGAATTCATTGCCTGTGACAATCTGCCGCACGTTGATCAGTGCGAAGCTGATACCAAATACCACAAAAATAATTCCGAGGACATATAAATACTCCATAGTTGTAATCCTTCTTTTGGTGCTAAACAAGTAGTGGGCCGGCACAGTTCATAACTCCGCAGGAAGCCCTACCTTTGCGGGTGCAAAATTACAAAAAAACCACACCATGCAACATAAACTCGATGCTTTTGCCCGATTGCTGAATATAATGGACGAGCTGCGGGAACAGTGCCCCTGGGACCGCAAGCAGACCTTTCAGAGCCTGCGCAATTTAACAATTGAGGAAACCTACGAGCTGGCGGATGCCATCCTGAATGAAGACCTTCCGGAAATCAAGGAAGAAATTGGCGATTTGCTCCTGCATATGGTATTTTATGCTAAAATAGCTGATGAGCAAGGAGCTTTCGACATCGCCGATGCCCTAAATGCCGTTTGCGAAAAGCTAATCAAGCGCCACCCTCATATTTACGGAGACGTGCAGGCCGATGACGAAGAGACCGTCAAGAAAAACTGGGAGCAACTCAAGCTGCAGGAAGGCAAAAAGTCTGTCCTGGCTGGTGTGCCCCGTTCCCTGCCTGCTATGGTCAAAGCCTACCGCATGCAGGAGAAGACCAAACAAGTGGGCTTTGAATGGGAAAACAAGGCGCAGGTCTGGGATAAAGTAGTGGAAGAAATGGAAGAATTCAGAGAAGCAAGCGAGCAGGGGCTGTCACAGGAGAAGAAAGAAGAAGAGTTTGGCGATGTGTTGTTTTCTCTGATCAACTACGCCCGGTTTGAAGGTATAGACCCCGAGACCGCCCTGGAGCGCGTCAACCAGAAATTCAAGCAGCGCTTCGAATACATAGAGGCACATGCAGACCGGGCACTGACAGAAATGAGCCTCGAAGAGATGGATGCGCTCTGGAATGAAGCTAAACGCCGATAGAATTCACCATTTTTCCGGGAAAGCCTGCCAATTTTATTACCTTTGCGCCTCGCAAAATGTATCTTAGAGTTGCCTAAACTACCTTTTGCAGGAATTGTTCTGAAGGTATTAGGTCCTTAAACGTCATGACGCAATCCAGATGAGAAAGATAGAACTCGATATCGTTGCTTTATCTCACAGCGTAACCCAATCCCACAATTATGCGGTGGTCCTTGGTGAACAGGGAGGCTCACGCCGCCTGCCCATTGTTATCGGCAGCTTTGAGGCTCAGGCCATTGCCGTGGCGATGGAGCGTATGACTCCTAACCGGCCTCTGACCCACGACCTTTTCAAAAACACGCTGGAGACTTTCAATATCGAGCTCAAAGAAGTGGTCATCAACAACCTTCTGGACGGGATTTTCTACGCCCGCCTGATTTGCATCAAAGACGGTGAAATCATCGAAGTCGACTCCCGCACTTCCGATGCCTTGGCTATGGCTGTGCGCTTCGATTGCCCGATTTACACTTATGAGTTCATCCTTGATGCCGCCGGTGTAGTCCTGGAAGATGAGAGCGACGAAGACATGGGCGAGCCTGCAGAAGCCGAGGTCACAGAGAAAAAAGCCAGCCTCTCTTCCTACTCTGTCGACGATCTCCGGAAAATGCTGGATGAAGTCCTCAGCGAAGAAAACTACGAGCGTGCTGCGGAAATACGGGATGAGATTGACCGGCGCCAGCAGGAGTCCTAACCGGGCCCAAGAGACGTCTCCTAACTCTACTGGTGCCGCTTGCATCCATCCGTTTACTTTTTATATTTGTTTCAGAACTGCCAGTACCTGATCCATCATTTGTTCTGTAAAGTCCAGGTGCGTCACAAACCGTACGGTCTGTGGCCCGAATGCTGAGGCATTGATCCCTCTGACCTTCAACTCCTCCAAAAACTTGTCAGCAGTCAAGCCTTCCACCAGGTCAAAAATCAGAATATTGGACTGTACAGGCCGAACGCTCTCCACGTAATTAAGCCCCTGCAGCACCTCCCCTATCCGACGGGCCCTTTCATTGTCATCCCGCAGCCGTTCCACCTGATGGTCCAGCGCATATATGCAAGCTGCCGCTAAATAGCCGGCCTGCCGCATGCCGCCGCCCATTACCTTGCGCAAGCGCCGGGCCTGTTGTATGAAATCTTTTCGGCCGATGAGCACCGACCCCACAGGTGCACCGAGCCCCTTGGACAAGCACAGGGAAACACTGTCGAAATGCGCGCCTACCTCCTGAGTGCTTTCCCCTGTTTCCACCAAGGCATTGAATAACCTTGCGCCATCCAGGTGTAAAGCCAGGCCTTTTTCCCGGCACAGTTCCTGGATCGGCCGGATTTCTTCCAGCGTGTAGTAACTGCCCCCTCCTTTATTACAGGTATTCTCCAGGACGACTAAGCGGCTGATGGGCAGCCAGTCATACCGGGGCTTAATGGCAGCGGCTACCTGTTCGGCTGTAATTTTCCCATTCGTCCCTTTGATCAGGTTGATGCCTACGCCGGAATTATAGGCGTAACCCGCAGTCTCGTATTGATAGATGTGGGAGTACTCGTCACAGATCACCTCATCCAGTGGTTGGGTATGCACCTTGATGGCAATCTGATTGGTCATCGTCCCGGAAGGGCAGTACAAGGCGGCTTCCTTGCCAAACATCTGTGCCACTTTTTCTTCCAGCGCATTCACGGTAGGGTCCTCCCCAAAAACATCGTCACCCACTTCTGCCTGCATCATGGCTTCCAGCATCCCGGGGGTAGGCTTGGTGACTGTATCACTGATTAGATTGATCATCTTTTTTGCGGGGAATTTAGGGATTTTTTGAGGGAGTTCACTTGCCAAAAACACAACAAATCTGCAAAACACTTCAGCACCGAATTATACCAACGACGAAGTAGTTTGGGACCAACTATGACTTCGTGTCGGCATACCTGTGCGTACCGGCATACTCGTGCGGCGGGTGGACGCCCAAACCTCTCCGTTCCGAGTATAGCAAAAATTAAAAAAAGCCGGATTCTCTTGGGACATTCTAAGACGATCCGCCACTAAGCAAGTGTAACAACTCAGTGGATATTTCTGAATAAGCTTTTTCACCTGCCAGGCTGATCGCGAGCGGCACGCAGGCACTGAACGGTATTGCCCTGCCCAAAGCAGGCATACCGCCATTTTCTAACACGAAAATCTTTAGTGCCATGAAAACGATTGCTGAATTGGCAGCCTTGCTGCCTGGCTCTGCCATGCTTACTAAAAAAGCCTGTAAAAAAGTGAAGGGTGGTGAAAATACCCCGCCACCGCCGCCGGAGGACGATGGCCTGATCGGTAATGAAGATATTATTGATGGCTAATCACAGCTTGTCTAAATGGTAGAGCAGCCAATCTTTCAGCATCAAGTGCTGCTCTGCCATTATCTCATCTGTTAAGCCCTTTGTCCTAAGCGGGTCCACATATGGCAGCGATTTCATTTTGATGACCTGCCGACAATACCCCAGACATTTTTTATAGCGTTGCCCCACAGCAGTTTCGCCATTGCCCGAGCGGTCAATAAACCTCCTGAAGCTGGAAATCCTATCCAAAACAAAAGAAACAGAGTGCCCCCGGGCGCCATAAGTATCGCAAAATATCCGTACTTCGAGCATCCTGAGCCGAAGCTTGAAAAACCAACCATCGTGCGGAGTGCTCCTCATAATTTCTAAAGCCTTATCAAATAAATCTGGCGCATTGGTGTGCCATCCTTTATAGTATAGCAGATAGACCTGGGCTAAAGTCAAAGTTTCTGCTTTATCCTTGAGCAGATAAACAGCATGCGAATCAATAAACTGCTCTACCCAGTCAAATTTTCGGACCATCAGCCCGGTGACGACCGAATTCAAAAAGCGGGTTGCTGTCAACTGATTATCTACAACGATAAGCTCTTGAGCATAGCCAAACTGGAAAAGCTCAAAAAGCTGAGAGATATAGGGTTCCTTATTACCTGCAACCAGAGGTGCCAGGTAACTGATGAGAGTTTTAAGGGCCAGGCTGACCTCAAATTCTCCCCATGAACCATAACCGATAAAAAAAGTAGTCTTCAATTTCAGAAAAAGTGCATCATTGACGCCCCCGGTATATAGCCTCCATAGTTGCTGAAAAAACGTCAGGAGTTCAGGCGCCTCATCAGAAGATGCAAAGGAAAGGGCCTCTTTCAGTCCAAGAAAGGTAGTGTCATCGGGTAGTGTCATCCTTCTTACGGAACGGTCAATACCGTAAATCAGCAATTGGTGGGCGAGCATTTCATTTAAAGCCTGAGCTAACTGATGTAAGTCCTCCGTTCGCTGTTCATTTTTCTGGATATTATCAAAAAAATACCGTTCGTGTAGTAAAGCCAGGCGCGCCTGCAGTTTCAACAGTCCATCCGGAGCGCTCTCTAGTTTTTTCAGCCCGTCATTTAGGGCTTTTTCAAAGGCGCCCGTACGCCTTCTTTTATGAAGGGCCTGTATCAACAACAAATGTTGAGTTTGCGGTTGTGCCTGCAGCTCTGTATCAATCAGGTACTGCTCGACGTACTGCTGCAAGGTGGTCATTAGGTTACGGAGCTTTTGGGGCTCGTAATCTTCTCCCCAGTAAGCCTTTCGGAACAGGTACTTCAGGTCCAGTTTCTCATCATCAAATCCAGGGTGGAAAGGCACAAGCGCATCCCAAAGCTTTACCACAGGAGAATCCCGGTGTCTTGCTTTTTGAAGGATTGCCTTTCGGACAGCCTTCAGTTCATCAGTTGCGAAGGCCCCTATTGTGCGGGCAAGCTTGGTGGAGTGCATTGTTGTGGGCAGTAGCTTTGGATATGATGAAGATAGGGAAATTCTCGAGATACAGGCTATTCCAACCTTTATACCACTCTATTACAGCTTATTTCAATCCTTATAAACAAGAAAAAATGTCTTTGGCTGAGCTTTCCTCTGGGAGTAAATTGCCAATGATTTTTGCATAAACCGAGCCTGGCTTTCTAATTCACTGAAAGTCAAGCTCTTTTAAAACTCTTGAGATGAAAAAACTAACTTACATTTTCCTTACAATATGTTTTTGCTCCACCCTCCATGCTCAGGAAACCGGGACGATCTACTTCATGAGGAAAACTGGTATTTCAGGTACGGTATCCGCTTTTAATGCCTTTATAGATGGCGAGCTTGTTTGCCGGCTGAATAACAAAAAGTTCTCTGTGCATGAAGTACCTGCTGGCGAGCATACCATTACCGTGCAGTTTAGCGGCAAAAGTGCCAAAGAAAAAGCAGAGCCCATTTCCGTTATGGTAGAGCCTGGGCAACCTACTTTCGTGCAAATGGTGCTCGAAGCCCGGGCAATCATCAATAATCTTTACTGTCTGGAAATTACGGAAAGCTCTGCCCGACCTATATTGAGGAAGCTAAAGGAAGATACCAAATGCCGCTAACCTTCCATTTTCAGCCTTATAAATCGCGAAAGTTGGCTTTGTGCCCGTATCGGCTGAGACCGACCTTTACACCTGCCTTTTATGGGCTTCTAACCTTAACGATACATTCTGTAAACTCACAAACTAAACCGCCATGCGAAAAATAATTTTTACGACTGCCTGCTTCGTTCTATTTAGCCTTTCGCTCGCTGAGGCTCAAATTTATGTTGGTCCGAAGATTGGGGGGAGTTTGAATCGTTTTTCATTGAGAGGAGATGATGTTGCCGACTTTTACTCAGCGAAAATCAGACCTGGATTCACCGCTGGCATTACTGCCGATATCCCACTATTTTCCGGACTGTCAGTGCAAACTGAAGTACTATATTCCCAATCCACTTACTATTTAGAAAACCCCAGAGTGTATAACTTCTTCTTGGGATACCTTAGTAATTTACCTGTATACGATGATAATGGAGATATTATAGGCACTCTTCCTGTAGCTGCAGTAGGGTCCCAATACGATGGTCCTCTTGGCTTTGATGTTATAGAATCAAACTCCTATGAACTATACTGGGATCAATCCTATAAAATCAACAGTTTAGACATTCCCTTGCTCCTGAAATACGAATTTATCGGCAGTTCGTTTGGATATTTTATTGAAGCAGGTCCAGTAATAGCAGTAGGATTAAATGGTGAACTTGATGGCATAATAACTAATAGCCAGGGAAGTGAAACCGATGACGATTGGTTGTCCAACATAGTTGACCAACGCCCGGAAGTCACCCGAAACTATGAGCGCTGGATTGAGGATCACAGTAATAGAGATTTTATTTATAATATTTATAATACCGAGTTGCTACTTCAGGATGGTTTTACACTAACCAGCGGAAACTTTGATGAAGAATTGGTTTTCCAAAACAATATTTCAAGCTCGTTTAGCACGATCAATCTAGGCATTGCTCTAGGCGCAGGTATATATATTGAGACAGGCTTAGGAAGAGCTTACCTAGGCTTACGGTATATCCGTGGTGCAGGTAACTTTTGGAATGAATCTTATCGTGCATTTCAGTACAGAGGTCCTAATCAAAGGCGACTGGACTACGAAGCCTTCGACACCCGCACCAACAATCTCCAGCTTTCTGTCAGCTATGCCTTCCCTCTGGGAGGAGGTTTCTAAAACTTAATCCCCTGGTTATGAAATGTAACAACTGCGGCGCTGCTAATGGTGCCGGACAGCTGAGGTGTACACAGTGCAATGCTCCATTACAGGGGTCGATGATGGCAGATTCTAATCATGAAGATTACGAGCCTGGCATTGCTAAGAACACCTGTGGGAATTGTGGGACTGGTAACGACAGCACTGCGCTACGGTGCAAGCAATGCAACGCCCCACTCCAAGGTTCTATACTTGGCAAACCTTCGTTGCACTCTGGAGCTGCCCCCTCACGTACGAGCGAAAAGGAACAGGCAGCTGCTCATTCCAACCAAACCCTTCCCTGCCCCAATTGTGCCTACCCTAATATTCCACAGGCCAAACTTTGCGTGGCCTGCGGTAGCAAGATAGCACAGGTTGAGGTAAGCAATCATACGCTGCCATTTACAACTGACCCGCCCAAACAGCATAAGCCAGAAAATAAAACCGTAAACCCCTGGCAACAGCAACCATCTCCGGGGTTTTGCCTGCAGCCTGTAACCTCCAATCAGGAATCCCCTCTAAACCCAAAAGTATTTAATGGCGATAGTGTGACGCTCAACCGGGAAGTATTGGAGGAAGGCAATCAAACCATTACCAGTCAGGTGCAGGCAATAATTGAATTAAGAGAGGGGCAATGGTGGCTGATGGACCGTAGTGCACAGCACACTACCTTTCTGCTTGTACCACATAGTGGAGTCCCCCTGAATCCGGGAGATAAAATCCTCATGGGCAATCGGGTTTTCGAATTTAAACCGGATACGAAATGACCCGTGGCCGATTGCCCTCAGATCAACGAGCGCCTAAGCCGGGCACTTATGTAAAGGACTTCTACCTGGAGCGTATGCTGGGCGAAGGAACTTTTGGTGTCGTCTATCTGGCCAGAAAGCAAGAAGCCCCGCAACAGGAAGTAGCCCTCAAACTACTCAAAAGCTGGGCTGTCCCGCCACACGCTGAAGAAAGCCTGGTCAAACGGTTTGAGCTGGAATACCATACTGGCCAAATCAGTTCCCCAAACCTGGTGCAGACCCTGGAGATGGGTGAATGGGAGGGCACGCCTTTTTTTACGATGGAATACTGTCCGAAAGGTGATCTTCGGCAACTCATCCTGAAAAAAATGCCCTTCCTAAGAGCGGAAACGGTGGCATTAGATATACTGAAGGGGTTGAATACACTTCACCACTTTGGAAAAATACACCGCGACTTAAAACCGGAAAATGTACTTTTTGATGATGCAGGCAAGGCAAAGCTTACCGACTTTGGCATTGCCGGGCACCTCAATATTCAGCTTACGGTAGTCAATAGTGAAACACAACGGCCTGAGCAAATTTTTGGAAGTTATGCCTATATGGCACCTGAGCAGGCATCACCCAGGCACCGCTCCCAGACTTTGTTGCCTACCATCGACATCTTCAACTATGGCGTTATCTGTTTTGAGTTATTCTCCGGTGGCAGCTACCCATTTGGCAGCTGGAACACGACGGAAGATATCGCTGCCTATCGCGCACGAGCGGCAAAAGGCGACATGAGTGACCTAAGCACCTATTGCCCTGATCTCCCCAGTCAATGGGTAAGCCTGATCACCAGAGCTTTGCAACCTGATGCCAGGCAGCGGTTTCAGCACACGGACGAGATGCTTGCTTTTCTTGGCCAATTGCCTAAAAGTGCACCTAAAAAAGGCTACCCCAATGCACTAATTGTCCGAAACGGAGAAGAATTCAGAAGGTGCTACCCCTTGCCGCCCAATCAGCGGTCCCGCATTCACCGGCTAGGCAGGGCTGAAAGCGATGTGGTGAATGACCTTGCGATCAAGGAAACACTGACCCAAACCATTTCAAGGCGGCATGCTACCCTTGAGTATCATCATGAGCAAAAACAATGGTTTATACGGGATGGGCAATGGGATGCGAGCACTGCAAAGTGGCGGCTATCCAAAAACGGAACTTTCCTTAATGGGATCAAAGTAGGAAAAACAGGCAAGCGACTTCAAACCGGCGATATTGTCAGCTTAGGGCAGACAACCCTCGAAGCCATTTATTCACCAGTCAAGCAATAGCAAAAGATGAAGCGAAGAGATTTAAATGTGTTTAACATGTCTTTTATCGACCTTTTAGCGGGAGCACTTGGAGCGGTAGTCATGCTGTTCATCATCATCCCTAAAGTCGATATTGAACAAATGGAAGAACTGGAAGCCCTTGCTGCGGCAGAGTTCGAAATCAAGAGCCTGGACAGTCTGCTGATCATGGTGAAGTCTTCTGTCCCGGACTCTGACTATACAGCCATTATCGAACAAACCCAGCGGCTGCAAATGACAATCGGCAACCTCCGAAAAGATGTAAATGAACTTCAAGGGCGGCTGAGCCAGAAAATACAAGAGCAAAACCAACTGGAAAAACAGCTTTCCATATTGGAGAATCAAAACGAAGCGTTGCGCAAAAAAGTCAGTGACCTTCAAAAACGACAACCCAAAAGCGAAGAAAAGGAAGTTCCCGAGGAAGCTCCTCTTGCTGAAAATCAGCCAGCTGAAGAGGAAGAAGACTACAGTGAACCCATCGATACCACCCCTGGCATTGGAGACTTCCAGATGGGCTTCAACCCACCTTTGACCGTAATGATTGAATGGGAATCCAAAGATCATTGGGTCCACCTGTACATGAAGCCCAAAGACAGCAACTTCTGGTGCTTTTACCAAAGTAAGCGCCGGGTAACTCCTTTCGGGAAATGGGCAAGGTTTAAGTTCAAAAAAACACCTTATGAAGCGATTGTTCAGGATCAAGAACTTACTCAGGGAGAATACGAAATCTATGCGCAGCTGGACAAGCCCAGAAGCGGGGGAGAAACGATAATCCAAGGCTTTATCGCTGCCAATCCTAAAGAAGGAGTGCCACAAATGATCCGTTTTGGCGACATCAAGGTTCAAAGCACCCCTCCGCCCTACCATCGCAAAGCAACCGGAGAGGCCCTACTGGGCTACCTGACCATTCAAGACAACAAAATTACCTGGGACCCTGTGAAGGAGCCTATCATTCAATAAAAATAAATATAACATGAAAAGCGGAAAACTTATCAATTTGCTGATCAGCCTTGTGGCAGCTATTGTCTTTGGGTTGATTATTTACGGGATAGGAAGTGTTGTATCTGAAGAATCCGGCGCTTACCGACTCCTAGAACTTATGGGAGCCAATCTACCCAGTGGCTTTATTCAAATCCTGACCTATTTTCTCTTCTTGTACGGGATTTTGGAAATTTTGCGGCTGAACCGACAAGCTAACCTTGAAGAACATGCCTTTTCATTAGGGTTATTGCCAGAACAGGAGCAATACGTATTGTCTGCAGAGGATGTTGCTCAAATCAAATTAAAGATGGTTGAACTTGGCCGGGGCACCCCCTATTTACTAGTGGAAACCATCAAACGTGCCTGCACTCAATTCCGGGCAAATAAGTCTGTAGCCGAAACACTGGATGTGGTGAGCGCGCATACCAACCTATTGAGCAGAAACAGCGATAGCGAACAGGCCCTGATTCGCTATGTGGCCTGGGCGATACCCTCCATTGGCTTTATAGGCACTGTCATAGGTATAGCCAGTTCACTGGGTGCTGCCAACCAAGTAACGACACAAGATGGCATAAAAGCAGTGACGTCACTGCTCAATGTTGCATTTGACACCACACTTGTTGCCCTGATTCTTAGCATAGTCCTTATGTTTTTCTATCATCTCCTTCAGGAGCGCGTGGAAAAGCTACACGCAAACATTGAAGACTACGTCATGGAGAATCTTGTCAACCGCATTTATCACCGCGAGCCCGTATAACCCTTTCTCACATGAAAACTAGAATTGGCAGCAAAATCGACGTAGGAAAAGTACGGGAACATCAGGAAGATGACATGCTTATCGCCCCTGATGCACTAAATAGCGTATGGGAATACGATACCCGGAAATACTACGATTCCGACGAAAAGCTGGTTTTGCTGGCCATTGCTGATGGAATGGGTGGAATGAATGCCGGAGAGGTGGCTTCTGCGATTGCAATTTCAAGCCTTCAGTCTTTTTTCTCCAAGCTTGAACCAGCTGCATGCCATCCTCAAAATCTTCCTGACTTACTTACTAATGCCATTGAGCAAGCTCATCAGGAAATCTTGTCCCGTGGAGGCAGCTCACCTGATGAAGCAGGAATGGGGGCTACTATCGTTGCAGTGGCCCTACATCAGGGTTTTGCTACGGTAGGTTGGGTCGGAGACAGCCGAGGCTACCTCAAAAGAAAGGGAGAACCACTACGACAATTAACCAAAGACCACTCTCTGGTACAAGACCTGATCGACAAAGGAGCCCTTTCAAAAGCACAAGCCGCTTTCCACCCACAGCGCAACGTCATTTTACAGAGTTTAGGCAGCCATCGGGCGCTGTCACCCGATGTGATTCAGATTAAGGTCCATGAAGAGGATATTCTTTTACTTTGTTCTGATGGGTTGAACGGGATGATAAGTGATAGTGAAATTGAAGAAATACTTACACTGAGCAACGAACCTCAACAGAGTGCCCATAATTTGGTAAAAGCGGCTCTGATTGCCGGAGGGCATGACAATATTTCCGTCGTCGTTGCATCCTTTGAACCACTAAGGCACTCCCTGGCACCGCTGACTAAAATACATGCTCAAAAACCGCCCAAAACAATAGTCCCCCAACCACGCACTTCCACCAAAGTACTGATCATCTCACTTGTCGCTTTTTGCCTGATTATCCTTTTTTCAGCTGTCTTAATTTTTAATACTGACGCTCTCATTAAAAACCCAACCAAAGGCCCCGAAACAACAAATGTGCTATCTTCTCCTGACCAAACCTCTCCATCCCACTCTGATACCAGGCCAGATACTTTTCCTGCCCCTTCCTCCCCAACATGGCATTCCGAAGATTTCTATGTCATACGGGTGAATGTTTTTGCAGAAAAGCAAAATGCATTGGATTACAGTATACATCTTCAGGATTTGCATCAATCCTATCAGGTTGAAGTAAATCCTACCGGTAACCTATTCGAAGTGATCATTTTACAATTTCTGGACCGCAAGGAAGCAGAGGCCTTTAAGGCTAACCATCCGGAGCTGAAAGAAAGTATTATTTATCGTCAAAAACACAACCAATGAGCTGGAGCCAGGGCCAATTATTTTATGAACGCTTCCGCCTTGATCGCTTGCTTGGAAGAGGTGGGTTCTCTGAGGTGTGGAAAGTAAACGATGAAAAAGCAAAGGCTATCGCCGCCATCAAAATCTTCATCAAACAGGATGAAGAGGGCGTGGAACTATGCCGGCAAGAATACCAAAAAGCGCACAATCTAAACCACCCCAATATACTCCGGCCGACCTACTTCGATGTATACAAGGGTGCCCCTTTCCTCGTAATGCCCTATTGCAGCCAGGGCACCCTGGCTGATAAAACCGGAACGCTCTCTCCTGAACAAGTGCTACAATTGTTCAGGGAAATAGCCAGTGCCTTAAACTATATTCATACCCGAACGAACTCTATTTCACATAACGATATTAAGCCTGACAACATCTTGATTGACGAGGAAGGCCACTTTCTGCTCACCGATTTTGGTATCAGTCAGCGATTTCAGCAAAAATTAACCCAAACAGTCAACACCGCACAAAGAGAAGCGGAAGTCGTCAAATCCGGAATAACAGCTTTAGCATACAGGGCTCCTGAACTATTTAACTACAAAGGCCGGACGCAAAAACCAGCTTCAAACGCTACTGACATCTGGGCTTTAGGAACCATGCTCTTTCAGACGTGCAGTGGGCAGCTACCCTTTCATGGTGAAGGGGGATTGGCTCAATTGATCGGTATGAGCGATGGAACTACTGCTGTTTCGGACCTGGTTGTGCCTTTGCCTGACTTTCTATTGCCACATCAAAAGCAACTGATTTTGAGTTGCCTGGAGCTGGAGACCTGGAAAAGGCCGAGCGCAAAAGCAATTCTGGAAACGCTCGATCAAGCGATCTCACCCCAGGCAGCATCTAAGACTCCACGTGCTGGAGCCGTTTTGTCATCTACAGAGCAAACCTTTCTTGATCAATATGGGGTCTATGTGCTTATCTCTATCGCCACTTTATTGGTAATACTCGCTGTTTGGGCAATTGCCGGAGGTGGCAAGCCGAGCCCTGAACCATCAATAGCTCACCTATATGATTCCACAGAACAGATAAGCAGCCAATCACCTGACAGTTCTGTTCTTATCTATGATGTTCCGGAAGATCCTTTCCTGTTTGAGGAAGACGATGCCTATTGGGATAATTATGAAGAAGACCTAGATGCTACGGGTACTTATCAAACCAACTCCACTGCTAGCAATTCGGGAAATGTAAACACACCAAAAGTAAAGACGGAAACTCAAGCTCCAGAACAAAAAAAGCCGCTTCCTGCTCCTAATCAAAAGGATACAAGTAAAGTAACACTAAAACCGGGTCCAATTATCGCTCCACCTGCATCTTCCGCTTCCCCTACCCCTGCTAAGCAACCTGTCACGCCCTCAAAAATCAAGCTGTCAAGAGCTGCTGCTGATCAATTCCTCAATGCTCAAATAATGCTAACGGTTGTGGCCAAATCAGGTATTAATACCCTAAACGGTGAAGAATTTGTTCGCAGTCCCATTCAATTTACCCTAAAAAACCAGGTCACAGCCGGAAACATAATCGTAATCCCTTCTGGAAGCCAGGTTAAAGGCGTAGTCACACGTGCATCAAGTGGAAAATTTCTGGCTCCTGCTCAAATTCAAATTGAACTGGCATCAATTACTATAAACGGACAACCCATTACCATTGATCGTATTGAAATCAACAAGAAAGGGCGTGGAGGCGAAAAAGATATATTCATTCTGGACGGAGAGCGTTTTGACATAACCATTCAACCCTCCAAATCCCCAGCCTTGGAAAAATATATTTATGACCTCGTTGAATACTAAAAAACGGCTCCGCTTCTAGGCATAACCCAGGCAATTAGAGCGAGCCCATATCCCCCACCCCAATAAATGCCGCCCAGTAAAAGGGGTAAGCAGCTATATCTTGATGACCATCCAGGAAATCCAGTTTGGCCTGCCGCAGGGCCGCATCCTTGGTCATCCCCGATTTAAGGTGCTGATAAAAACGGGCCATCAACTCCTGTGTACTTTGGTCATTGACTTGCCAGAGCGTAGTGGCAATGCTTTTGGCACCGGCATAAGCAAAGGCCCGCGCCAGGCTGATGATGCCTTCGCCGCGCTGCAGCTCTCCCGTACCGGTCTCGCAGGCAGAGAGCACCACCAGGTCGGCGTTCAGCTGAAGATTGTACAGGTCACGGACGTAAAGCAGCTCATTTTCTAAACTGTCCGGTTTTGGGTAGAAGGCCAGGTAGGAGTAGTCGCCTACCCGAGGGTCCGCTTTTCCGTGGGTCGATAAATGGAGGATGCGGTAGTCTCCTGCTCTTTCTACAAACGATGCTTCGGTGGCTTCTGCTCCGTAGAAGGCGTCTGTTTGGAAGACCCTTTGAATGCTGTCCAGCTCTGCCTGCGTGTACGGTAAGCCCCAAAGCGTATCGCTACGTGTGCCCGCCAGCCAGTCGCTTTGATCGAGGTGGCTGGACAATACCGTATCCACCGCTGCAAAAGGAGCAACCGCCAATAGTTCGCGCGTGGGTGCTTTCCGGTGTTTTTTCTCTTTCATTTCCTTCAGCAGCGTAGCCGAATAACAATAGCTGACCTGATGCTCCCGGAGCAGGTAGGGCAATCGCTCGGCGGCATATAAATTATTCGCATCGGGCTTTTCCATCAGCAAAGCCTCAAACGGGATGTACCCCAAGATGCCATCCGGTACAATGACAAGCTGTTCGGGCAAGCCTTCGGCTACCGGCGCGATGAGCTTCTCGTAGAGTTTCGGCGCTACTTCCAGGTAAGCTTCATAGGCGAAGGGCAGCGGCTGACTGATATTATCGCGCAATTGTTGTACCCATTCTTCAAGCGGGAAGTCTCGTTTTACTTCTTTTACTTCATAGTAGTCCTTTTCGATTCTGAAGATGAAAATAGAGCTGTCGCCTACGAAGTATTCGAGTAGGGCTTGGTCTTCCTCCAGAATCTCCATTTGGACCTCTTCCACGGTTACGGTGCTGAGGTCGTACTTGAGCTTGTAGTATTCTGGGTAATCGCTTTCCAGTCGTGCCTTAAGGCTGCCATAGGCTTGATTGAGGTCAAAGAGTTTGGAGCTGATGGCGAGTACTGTGGTGTCAGTTTCTTCCAGGCCTTCCTGGAGTTTTTCCTGCCGCTTTTTATCGTAGTAGGTGAGATCTACGCGCAGGTCGTATTCTTTTTCGAGGAGGGTGTCGGGGATACCGGCGTAGTGGAGGGCGTTGGACTCCTGTAACTGACTGTAGAGAATAGCAGACTTGCTTTCTTCCGCATACAGGAACAAGGTCGGGATCAATTGTTTTTCCGGCATCCTCCCATTGAGCCTGTTTCCAATACCTTTTTCAAACAAGCGTTGGTAGCGTTGAAGCCATGGCAGACGGGAAGCCGCACTGCTCAATGCTTCTTGCTGGTACCGGAGTGCATCAATTGCCAGGTCAGACCAAACTACAGCACTGTCATAATTGAGCTTCGACCTGTCCCGGATGTACACCTCGCTGTAAGCCTCCAGAGTATTCAGCAAAAACTCTATTGAGATCACACTCGCAAAGCTTTCTTCTGACCACCCATTCGCAAGCAGGCTTTGCTCATATTGCCATCTGGCCTGATCAAAATCTCCTTCCAAAGCATAATGATCTCCCAGATGTTTATGGGCGGAAGCAACCCGGTAGTGCCTCAGGCCGAATACTTTTTTCCAAATCTCCAACGCTTGTTGAAAGTGGCTGTAGGACTCTGAGTGCCGTCCTTGCTTTTGAAGCGCCACCCCGTAATTGAGATGCGATAACGCCAAGTCCTGATGTTGACCTGAAAGCACTTGCTGAACCTTAAGCGCGCGCTCATGCACAACGATGGCAGCCTCTGTTTGCCCCAGTTCTACCAAAACAGTCCCCTCATTGTTAAGGTAAATCCCCAGCGCTTTTTCTCCCCCTTGTGCTACCTTTTCCTGTAATGCAACAGCCTGCCTGTAAATTGGGGCAGCGCGCTCCGGTTCAAACATTGATTGATAACAATTACCGATGTTGTTGTAAGACAAAGCCAAATTGGCATAATTATCAGGGAATGCCTTTTTCTTAATCGCAAGTGCTTTTTCATGAAACTGGAGCGCCCTGGCATAGTCGTTCATTTCAGCATAGCAGGCGCCAAGATTATTATAGCTCAGCGCGAGGCTGTACTCATTGCCCTGGGGATGTGCAAGTAGAATATCTATGGCTTTCAGCTGTAGCTCAACAGCAGCCCTGTAATCGCCTTTTGTCTGATGGGCCGATGCGAGATTGCTCAGGGGTAAGACCAAGTTCAGGTCTTCCGCTCCAAAAAGATCAGTGGTTAGGTCAAGCGCTGCTGAATAATGCTCAATGGCTTTATCATTATCTCCCATTTGGTAGTACGCATACCCCACCGCATTATGGGCGCGTGCCACCTTTCGAAGGTCCTTCGGCGCTGCGTAAAGCCGTTCCTGAAGTGCCCTCTCCTGATAGGTAACCGCAATATCATAATCTGCCAGGGCAGTATAAGCGTTCCCGATTATGACCAATGCATCCGCCTTATCATGGGTAGGCGCCTTGCTCTGACCTGCATAAACCTTCAACAGGGCTTCGCCAACTTCTATCGCTTTTTTGTAGTCCTGAGCCCGGTTGTAGCAAATGGCCAGGCTCCGGTAGGCTAGTAAAGTCTCTGCAGCCTCCGGGCCAAAGTGTTCTTGCCTGATGGACAGCAGCTGATTGAATGCCTGAATAGCCGGATCCATGTCTCTGGTAAAATAATACACTTCGCCCTCAAAATTGACTAAATCTGCCAGGAGCGGGTTCCGGTCTCCAAAAGTATCAATGAAATCTGGCTTAACTGCTTTGACCAATTCCAGCGCAGCGGTGTAATCCCGTTGTTTGATCAGGGTATCAATTTGGTGGAGCACGATTTCTGCATCAGCAGAGTCCTTTATCGAAGTGCCGGGCTCCTGAGCTGAAACAAAAAGAGAAAACCCTAATGCGGTGAGCAAAAATAACGTAGCTTTCATGTCTGACTGAGGTTATACGCAATACGAAGTGGTCACCGACGA
>ENA-UENT01000238-UENT01000238.1-marine-metagenome-genome-assembly--contig:-NODE-238-length-39516-cov-3.400881_pt1 | contig 39516 bp, 28 predicted proteins | sample MGYA00237879_ERZ529330 | MGnify/ENA primary metagenome ERZ529330 (study PRJEB26372, sample SAMN05368345) | marine metagenome | biome: cultured habitat; feature: ocean water; material: water; isolation... | reverse complement strand
TGTACTGATCAAAAAGAGCCATTTGTAGTCCAATGGATAGTTTTGAGATAGGCTCTAGGCTTTCAATTTAAAACTTCTCATTAATTACCGTTTAGTAATAAGCTATGAAAACCATTATTTACCGACTGTATTTAGGACTAATTCTATGCTACAGCCCTGCTTTTTTGCAAGGGCAATGGGCGCAAATTTCTGAAGACTTGACTCTGCAATTGGATGCTATCTTTGAAGATTACAAAGGGGCTCCTGGCTGTGCTTTAGGCGTGTTCCACAATGGAAAGATTGTTTATCAAAAAGGTTATGGATATGCCAATCTTGACTATGAAGTGAAGGTGACGCCCCAGACTATTTTCGAGACTGCCTCGATTTCGAAGCAGTTTACCGCAGCTTGTATCTTACATTTGGAGGATCAAGGAAAGATTAGTTTAGATGATCCTATTCATACCTACTTCCCCGAACTGCCTCGGTATAAGGAGGGAGAAATTACCATTCGTCAGTTGCTGCACCATACCAGTGGACTTCGTGATTATCTAATTCTATTACAGGTGATGGGGAAGTCTTGGGACATGAAGTATAAGAATGATGAAGGGCTGGCTCTCCTAACCAGACAGCAAAAACTTTGCTTTCCGCCAGGTGCAAAGTATGGCTATAGCAACTCAGGCTACTTGCTCCTGGCGGAGATCATAGAGCGGCAGAGCGGGAAAAGCCTGACGGAATATGCCCAAGAGCATCTATTCACCCCACTTGGCATGACCAACACCTTTATTCATCAAGATGCTAAGGAGGTAGTGAAGCATCGTGCCATTGGCTATGTTCCGGCGGAAGATGGCTTTGAAAGAGAGCACTACTTTGACTTCATTTCTGAGGGCGATGGCGGTGTTCAAACCAATGTTGTAGATTTCTTCCGATGGAGTGAGAACCTCAGGAAGAACCGATTGCCCATCAAGAATTTCCGGGCTAGAATGCTCCAGCGCGGGCTATTGAATAATGGAGATTCTATTCCTTATGCTTTAGGCTTGGAGCATGCCGTACATATGGGAAGCAACTTGTATGCGCACAATGGTATGTGGGGCGGCAACCGTTCCATGTTCTTACAATTCCCTGATGAGGATCTTTCGATTATCACGCTAAGCAATAATGGGGCACAAAATGTTTGGCAAAAAGCTTACCAAGTAGCCAGTGTACTCCTTGAAGCTGCCAGAACTTCTATAGAGACTGCCTCTTCCTCCTACTCCCCTCCGCAAACCATTGTGCTTAGTCCCAAAAAACTAGCCCAATATTGCAAAGAATACTTCGATTTCGATTCCGGCTTGTCTCGTCGGATCTATTTGAAAAACGATACCCTGCAATACTTTCGTGGTCCTGGGAATGAAAGTCCTCTCTGGCCTATTGCTGAAAATGAATTTGTCATGGGTAATGTAGGGACGGATTTACGCATCAGCTTCGAATCGAACCCCAATGAAGGAGAGATCATGTTGGTTAAGGTCAACCTGGGCACTACCTACAAGCATGTCGCCTACAAGAAACCGAAGTATAGCGAGAAGGATTGGGCCGCTTTCACCGGAAGCTTTTATTCACCCGAACTAAACACGCAATATGAAATTAGTCATCGGGATGGACAATTGGAGCTGTCCACAAGTGGTGAAGTATTTGTGCGCTGGACGCCAGCTATGAAAAACACATTCCGTGATGATCATTTTGGATACATCACCTTTGATCCCCAACGCAATAGTTTTGTTCTGACAGAAGAATCTGTTGGTAAGCTACAATTCACCCGGGGAAAGATCTAGATTTAAGTAAGAAGGTGCCTGTAGGGCAAACATCCGGGCTCGTTTTGGGGTATACACCGACGGGCTTCGGATGTTTGTATTTATGTATGACATGTACATTCTTCGTCAAACTCGAGTGAAATGACTCTACTTACTCACTCGCACTCGTGTGATCTGCCACGATCAGCCACTTGCCCTTCATCTTTTTCCACATAAGTATGAAGTAACCGGTGGGGCGATCCTTTTTCCGCTCCAAAGTATATTTCCCGGTAAGCATGATTACTTTGCGACTCAGTTGGTGTACTTCTAGAATATCGAAGGTGAGTTGTCCCATGGCGTCTCTGTCTGGATAGGTACGCCTATATCTTTCCAAGGTAGCCTGCCAGCCTTTAATCACTCCACCACTCCCAATGAATTGTAGATCATCAGATTTCCAGTAATACTCCATGAAGGCGTCGATATCGCCCTTATTCCAGTCCACGGATTGCTGAATCAGTATGCGTTTGACTTCTTCGATGTCTTTAGTTTGTGCTTGGCCAATCAATGGCAAGACAAGTAAGATGAGCAGGGTGAGGCTACGATGAATCATGTGCTTTTCCTCCCAAATTACCAAAGGCATCTGAATATTATGCGCTTATCTGGCGGAAAGTGATAAATTGTTGAAGTATCTACATCAACAACAAATATTAGCACATGTACAAGACACTACTCTCACTTCCTCTTCTATTGCTTTTTGCCTGCGGTGATAGCGGCAAACAGGCGGAGACCTTTGACATTGGTCAAATCAAGACACCACAAGGTGAAATGCTTTTCTGGCTGTATGATGATACGCCAAAACACAAAGCAAGTTTTATCCAGTTGGCTAACGAAAAGTATTGGGATACGCTCACCTTTAATCGAGTCATCGAAGGCTTTGTTATTCAAGGGGGATGCCCAGATACACCAGAAGGTTTTGCGGACTCTCCGTACTTATTACAACCAGAATTTAAGGACCACATCAAACATACCTATGGAGCATTAGGGGCTGGCAGGGATGACAATCCCGAGAAACTTTCCGCCGGTTGCCAACTCTACGTTGTACAGAACAAGGAAGGTATCCCACGCCTAGATGGCAACTATATGATCTTCGGCCAACTATTCAAAGGATTTGATGTGTTGGATACGATTGCCAAAGTGGAAACCGACAGTTTGGACAAGCCTTTTACTGACGTGCCCATGGAGGTGAATGTTTTGGCGCTAACAGCCGAAGAGCTGAGTGAATTGGGATATGAGGTAGGAGAGAAGGAGTAGGTGTCGGGACGACCTGAGACATCCGTCTACACTTCAGAAGTCTTCGAGACTTCGGAAGTGTAGACGGTGTAATAGGTTTATCCGAAGTGGCAAACTTCATAGTACTTAAGTGTTGACGAATCAGAAGTTACAAACTTCTGATAACGGCTCGAGCCATGGCTTAGGGGCAAAAAAAAAAGCCCCGACCCGGGGCTCTTTAAACAAATCATAATCTCATGGAAAAAAATTCGACGACCTAATCTTATATATCTTAACTAATCTTAGTTTCTAAAAAATCGGTTTTTGAGATAGCCAAAGTTTTTGGGAATATGTTATGGCTGTTTGCTCTCTCTTACAATACAAATATGCAGCAGATCCTGCTGGAAGTAAATGACAATTCTTGGCGATTGTTGAAAAAAAATCTAGTAATTGACCGGTTTTTAAAGTTTATTTTATTGATTAATAGGGTTTTATGAATCTGTGTGTGTTGTTGAAAAATGTGCTGTTTTTATGCGATTTTATCTAAAAAAAGTTTTTTTACTCTAATTTCCTCTTATAATTATCTTGGATAACCGCTTCAGTGAGGCCTAAAACTTGATATTTCTCGGTGGCTCTAGGCAAGTATTTTCGCGATCATACAGAAATAGTCCTTTCTGTTATTTGCTCCATTTCCCGTCTCATCTTCCACTTTTCTTGCTAATTTGGGATAAGAAATAACCAACTTAAACTTGTACCATGTCAAAGAAGACCTCAAGCCGTCGTTCTTGGCTTCAGACTATGTTGTACGGTGGCGCCGCTCTAGCCGGCCTTAATGCCACCAGTCCCACAGTTAGGAACGCTCCAATCCGCCCTAAAGACAAAATCAAAGTCACCAAGATTGAGACCTTTATTTTGAAGAACTCCTGGGTGTTCGTTAAGATTTCGACCGATGCTGGTATTACCGGCTGGGGGGAGATGCTTAAGGATGATGCCAAAGCTTGTGCAGCTGGAGCGCTAGAGGTGGGGGATTATCTCATTGGGAAAGATCCAAGGCCGGTAGTACAGCATTGGCAGGCCATTCACCGAGGGGCTTTTTATCGAGGAGGGCCAATCAAGACGGCTATCTCATCAGGTATTGATATGGCGCTTTGGGATATTACAGGGAAATGCTTTGATGTGCCCATTTATCAGCTTATGGGAGGCCCTACTCGTGACAAGGCATATGTTTATGGTACCCCTAGCGAAAAAACTGGGGTGAAAGCCATGAAGGTTGGTCCGCAAGCGGCTCGTAAAGCTTTTAAGTATACCGAGGGGCAAAAATTTGTGGAGGAGGTGGTGGAGCGATTTGTAGCCCTGAAAGCAAAACATCCTGGGGTGGATATCGGCTTGGATTTTCATGGTGCGGTGCAGCCAACAACGGCTAGTTTGCTGATCAAAGCCTTGGAGCCACATAATCCTTGGTTTTATGAAGAGGTAGTGCAAGCCCTGAATGTGAAGGTCATGGCCGATCTGGCTAAGAAGACGCATATCCCTCTGGCCACTGGTGAGCGTATCTTTACCAAATGGGGATTTCGGGAGATACTAGAACAAGGTGCGGCAATGATTCTGCAGCCGGATGTTTGCTATGCTGGAGGGATCACAGAGTTGAAGATCATTGCGGGAATGGCGGAGGCCTACTATGCACCAATAGCACCGCATAACCCAAATGGTCCTTGCTCCTTAGCCGCTAGCTTGCAGATTGCGGCCTCGGTTCCCAATTTCATGGTGCAGGAGCGAGGTGATCGGGAGTATGATCTTCTTGCGGAGCCATTGCCACCGGTAAAAGATGGTTATCGGCCTATTCCAACCGGGCCTGGTTTAGGCATTACCATCGATGAAAATAAATTAATGGATAGAGTGGGAGAGCCAAGGCCTTATCTGCCGCAGTATGATGCCGATGATGGTTCGGTGGTGGATTGGTAGGGCGGCTTTTAGACCTCCGAAGTCTTTAAGACTTCGGAGGCCTGAGTAGAGCGTGGAGTTGGCTGATCAGAAGTTGCAAACTTCTGATAACGGCTTGGGCCATGGCTTGGGGGCAAAAAAAAAGCCCCGACCCGGGGCTCTTTAAACAAATCATAATCTCATGGAAAAAAATTCGACGACCTAATCTTATATATCTTAACTAATCTTAGTTTCTTAAAAAATCGGTTTTTGGGGCTTTGCCAGTTTTTGGGATTATGGTTCTGGCTGCTTTCTTGTTGTTTACATTACAAATATGCAGCACTTTCTGTCCCAAGTAAATGACAAATATTTCATTTTGTTGATAAAAAACATATTTTTTCATCTATTTTTTTGTCATTAAGTGTTGGTAATGAGTTTTTTATTGAAAAAAGTAAGTTGATTAAAAAAATAGATTTAGAGAGCGAATTTATGTGTTTTTCTTGGAAAAAAAGTTTTTACGACCTTAAAGGAGGCCTTTTCCCTTACGCTTTAATGCCACCTTATCCTTATCGGTAAATTGTACTGTACCTCAACCGGACGTCCATTCTGACGACCAGGTACAAAGTCGGGTAGTAGTTTGGCGATGCGTAGCAGTTCCTTATCTAAAGCTGGGTGCAGGCTTCGAACTACCTTTGCAGACTTCACCTTCCCTTCCTTGCTAATAACAAATTGTATTACACTAAGGCCGGTAATGGAACTGTTTCGGAGGATAGCAGGATACTTTAGATTTTGGTGAAAGAGATTTAGGATGGTTTGCCCCGTACAGGATTGTCGATCTGCTTTACTTTGATTGGCACAGGAATTAAGATATGGCATTTCTTCTACCACTCTAAAAACTTCCGCTGCCATCGATGCGGGCGGTGGCGGTGGCGGTGGCGGCTCCATTGTCATTGGAGGGGTAATGCTGATTTCCTCTTCAATGCTCAGGTCTGTAAATTCAGGTTCATCTTCCTCAGCCTGTGGATCAAAAGTACTTCCGATAGCAGAATTCGGCACATTTTGTGGTAAGGGTAAAGGTTGCTTGGCGGGCGTAGTTGTCCCAGTTTTTCGGCGAATACGCTTGTCTACCGCTACAAATGAAGTAAATCGAGTTAACAACCCATATTGTAGGCCTAGATCAGTGACTGCCTTCTGGTGTTCTTCCTGCTGCCCAAAAATTTGTCCAAAATCATCGAGGCTTTTAATCTTATGTCGCGCCCATAAAAAGGGAAGCGCCGAATTTGAGGCTTGGGACATTTCTTTGGAAATAGAAATAGTTCTTTCCTTCTTCCGTTGGTGTTGACGCCCACTCACGGTTATTCGCCCTGATGCTTTTCCTTTGTATTTGCCAAAAATTACAATAGGACGTTCTGCCAGTAGATCAGGGATCTGCTTCGGTATCACATCGTATACCTCCAAGCCTTCGAATCGGACATTGATATCAGTTAGAACAGGAGATTTGATGTATTGGGCAAACTTTTTAGCGATGGATGTTCTATCCTCTTTTTTTGTCGCTACAAAGGATTCGCTCATTGCAATATGAGCGATTCCTTCAATGAGATGGCGGTTGACTGATGATCCGATCCCTAAGGCAAAGAAATTAGCCTTGCCAAGATGCTGGCGTATATAGGAAAAGACTTCCTGTTCTACGCTGATATAGCCATCCGTAATAATGGCAAATGATCTGGAAGTACCAATCAACTTGGGAATATGCATCGCTCTTTTAATCGCAGGTAACATTTTCGTTCCTCCACCTCCCCGTTGTCCATCGATCATGCTTAAGGCTTTCTGCATATTGGCCGGTGTGGCTGGCAAGGACCCCTCACTGAGCTGTCTGGATCCCCCTGCAAAGAATACGATATTGAAATAATCCTTGGGGGTCATGGTCTCAAAAAGATCTACTAGCACTCCTTTTGCTAGTTCGAGAGGTTGACCCCTCATCGATCCAGATACATCTAGTAGGAAGATATACTCCCGAGGTGACAGGTCTTTTTTCTGTGGGGCCTTCGGCGGCTGAACTAGTGTAAGAAAGAAATTTTCCTTTTCTCCTTCCCATAGTAAAACGCCTTCCTCTATTTGACGTCCCAGTAGTTGATATTCCAGGATGAAATCGCGATTTCCAGCGGATGCTTCTTGGGGATCCAGTTGTATGTCGACCTTTGATAGTTGTTGGTACTTAGCAGTGATCTCGTGTGTGGGACTTCTCAATCTGCGTATGGGAAGGCCACCATTCAAAGAGATCTGAAGGTCGAATGCGTAAGGTGGCGCCTGTTCTGCTTGTAAATAAGGCTGCTGTATCCAAGACTGAGACTGAGCCGTACTTTGTGAATCACCGCCGTAGCGAGGGCCTACTACGGTCGGGTAAATGAAGGAATAGGTCCCTTTTTCTGCTTGTAGGAGTTCGGTATAGGCTATTTCAACTTCAATAATATCACCAGGCAAGATATTGGCCACGTTCATTTGGAAAACATTGGGTCGATGTTGTTCTAGAAGAGACGCACTTTTCCCAGCCCTCTTGGCCTTAGCGTAAGTGTGGCGGGCTTGCTGTCTTTCTTGAATAGCCGCCTTAATTTTGCGGTCTCCGACCTTCATGGTCATATCATAGACCGCTGCTTGAGTAGAACCTGGGAAGACATAAATGGCTTCGATAGGTTTCTCACCTTTGTTTTGGTAACATTGGTTAATTCGAACATCAGCGATCACCCCCGCAATGTTGACTTTAGCAGAACTCGATAGCAGAGGGAGGGCATCCATCTCCTCATTCCCATCTGGAATATAGAAGTAGGGAGCAAGTGTATTTTCTTGGGTATAGGCAATAAGAGTTAAGCTCAATAGCCAGCAGCTAAAGGCAAGACGTAAGAACCTCATGTTCGGTTGTATTAAATGACTAATACCGTTCCAGCCCGCTATACAACAGGTTGAAGAGCCAAATCAGTCATATGGATTGGGAATAAGACTTGAATTTTAGAGAGAACGGCTTTGTGTTCTTCGATTTCTATAAAAGATGCACAAATGCTATTATTTGGCGTATTTGTGGGAACAATATTCAAAATCTATGGTTTACCCTTAGTCAGAAAGCCAGCTCTTCCTTTTTCGCCAAAGTTTGCTATGACAAGGCAACTGGCTCACCCAGGACTTCAGGATAGGATAAACAGTAAATGGTAATCGTACGCTACTTAGTAGCGTAAGTATAGGCTGGACAATACTTTTTGTATTGAAAGGCATATGATTGTTGGAGCAAAAAAGATAGAAGGCATCTGGTGAAGATGGCAAGATTTCCTAACAAAATGCTGAATAGTAAAGCTAATCTCGGAATGCTAAAGGGTTCAGCGTGACTAAAACCGAACTCAACTGTTAACTATCATGAAAAAAATTGTACTTAGTTTATCAATCTTATTGACTTGCGTGTTGACCATGGAGGCGCAGCGCCCTGCTTGGGCAGGAAAATCAAGTGGACCTTCCATCACTGGCAGAATTAGTGGTGTATTGATTGATTCTATGACCCAAGAACCTGTAGAATTTGCAACTGTTGTTTTAATCAATGCCAGAATGGGCAAAGAAGTAGACGGGACGTTGACAGATGAGAAAGGGGCTTTCAAATTGCCAGAAGTAAAATTGGGGGTTTATGATATCAAGTTCTCATTCCTGGGTTTTCAAACCAAAACCATTAAGGGTGTAAAACTTACACCAGAGAAGCCTGATAGTAAGTTGGGGGATATCTCCTTCGTAGGAGAAGGTATCAACTTGGCAGAAGTGGAAGTTGTGGGTGAAGCAGCTGTGATCGAGAATCGCATTGATAAGATGGTGTACAATGCGGAAAAAGATATCACTAACATTGGTGGCGATGCTTCAGAGGTGTTGGCTCGGGTACCTATGTTAGCCGTTGATCTAGATGGCCGAGTATCACTAAGAGGTTCCACGAATATTCAAATCCTCATTAATGGAAAGCCTTCCTCTATGTTTTCTAGTGATCCAGGAGAGGCCTTGAAATCTATTCCTGCTGATCAAATTAAGACCGTTGAAGTTATTACTGTACCAACGGCTAAATATGATGGAGAAGGAACTGGAGGGATCGTAAATATTATTACTAAGAAGAGTAACGTACAAGGTTTCACAGGTTCGATTAATTCTACTGTTGGAAACCGGAGCAACAGGGCAGGCATTGATCTAAACTTGGTACGTGGACGATTCGGTTTGAATGGAGGGGGAAATGTTAGTTATTCCTGGCCCAATCCATCTACTAGCACCTTCATAAGAGAAGATCGTGTCGGAGATTTGGTCAGAACACTCTCACAGAATGGGGAAGGGAAAAGTACCTGGGCAGGCGGAGGCTTCCGTTTCGGAGCTTTCTATGATATCAATGCCTATAATAGTATTAACTCTAATTTGAATTTTAGAGGACGTGCTAGCGGCAATGACGGGACCACTGTGGCTGATTTTGATGATCCGATCAACAACGTCTTCCAAGATTATGAGCGTATTAATGATGTTAATTCCTTGAGAGGAAGTTTTGATTGGACTACTGATTACCGACGTACTTATAAGGGGAGTGAAAGAGAGTTCTCGATGGCCTTTCAGTTAAGCGGCAATGTGAGCCTGAGCGATAATGAATTGCAGCAACTTAGTGATAATACACCCGAGTTGTTTAGAAATGAGATTAATACCAACGATGGCCTGAATTTGGAGTATACCTTCCAAATGGATTACGTACATCCATTCGGAAAGAACATAAAGCTGGAAACAGGGGCAAGAGGGGTAATCCGTAGAATTGATAGTGATTTTAGATTTGAGTTCCAAGACCCAGATCAGACTCAATACCAAATTGATCCGGAACGTACCGATGTCTTCAAGTACTTCCAAGATGTATGGGCTGGTTATGCCTCTTTCAACTTTAAGTTGGGTAAAAAGTATGGCTTGATTACGGGTTTGAGATATGAGCACACGGAAATTTCTGGGGATTTTCAAAAGTTCGATGCACCGTTTGAGAATGACTATGACAATTTCTTGCCCAGTATCATCCTCAATCGAAAGCTAGGTAGATTCAGCAATGTGCGCTTGAGCTACAGCAAACGTATCCAACGTCCAAGTCTATTCTATGTAAATCCATTCGTCAACCAGAGTGATCCACGTGATATCAGCTTTGGTAACCCTGAATTGCTTCCGGAAAATACGGATGCCTATGAGTTGGGATACAACACCTTTATTAAAGGCGTGGTGTTGAATGCTTCTGTTTACTATCGATTGACACAAGATGTGATCGAGGGAATCTTAGACATTGACAACTCGGGCGTATCCTTTACGACCTACCAGAACCTTGGACAACGTGAAACTATTGGCGTAAACGGGTTTGCTTCTGCAACAGTTAAGAAAAAATTGACCCTAAGAGGTGGTTTTGATTTATTGAGTTACGAAGGGCAAGGTATTATTGATGGACAGAGAATTACTCGACAAGCTTGGCAGTGGAAGTTCAATATGGGATCCACTCTTAAGTTTGGTAAAGGTTATACGGTTCAAGTGTTCGGCTTTTACAATTCACCCAGGCAAACGTTACAGGGGACGAGAGGAACATTCTCTATGCTGAGCATTGGATTCCAAAAGGAATTCAGCAAGCGTACAAGCTTGGGGATAAATGCATTCCGACCTTTCAGTCGCGGATTGTCATTCCCTAATGAGGCAGAAGGGGCTAACTTCTACCAGCGTTCTGTGAGAGAAGTTGTGATTCGTTCTTTCGGAATCAACTTCCGTCACCGTTTTGGTAAGCTAGACTTCAAACAACCTCGCCGAAGAAAAAGTAAGATCAACAATACAGACCTCAAGCAAGGAGAAGATCAAAGTGGAAGCGGTAATGGTGGTTAATTGAGGAATGATTAATTTAAGATGACTATTCCTGAGCGGTAAAGTGACTAAGTGTTGCTTTACCGCTCTCCTGTTTTAGCCAATTGACCCATATCGATAGGGCGAGATTTTAGGATCTCCTTGGCTATCCGGTGCGCATTAGCCATAATGGTAAGGGTGGGGCCTTTGGCCGGGAGGAAACGAAACCCAGAGGCGTCTCCAATGTAAATATTCTGCGTGAAATGCAAGCGACCGGAGGCAGCTAGCTGAAATTCTTGTGGCCACTCCGCGAAGGGGAAGGTACCCGCATAATGTTTGCTGCTCCCTGAGCAAGTTGGCCTCGAAAGTATAGGTATAGCTCTCCAGCCAAGCATGGCTCGGTTCATTCTTTTAAGTACGGCTTTAGCTTTGGATTCATCATGCTGATAGTGGATGTCTAGAGATTTGCCCAATGGAGAATCTTTTGAAGGTATCAATTGCATGTAATTCTGTGCATTAGCCCCTTCCGGTAAATGTAATCCGCCAATGACTAACATCTCTTTGACGATAGCACTCAGCTGATAGCTAAACCTAAAACTGAAAGGCAGTTCTCTTATCAACTTACTCAAGAGGAGTGAGCGATAAGTGTAGAGATTGAGTAGGTTGAAGTGTTGATTCTCGTCCTCCCGTTCGTAAATGGATAGCTGGCTAAAACTAGATCTCTTTAAGCTATTTTGTCTGCCGAACATTCTTGTGTTGAGCCAAACGCCATAGGTGAAGGCATTGCAAAGCAAGGGTACTTTCCTAGGTGATTCACTCAAGCTATTGAGTACTATCCGAGCGGTACCTAATACGGAAGCACAGAGAATTAAGCGACGGCAATAGAACGTTTTATTCTCCTTTGAGACTACATGCTTTGCTTGTACTTTTACTTTTCCTTCCAGTTCTTGGAATTTGCAAACATAATGTTGAGGAAGATACTTAAAGTTGTTTCTTTGAAGCAATTTGTTCAAGGTGTGCCCAGGATGATAACCCGCCGATTTCTGTAAGGACCAAAAATCTACGTCCCAATATTGCTCACTTAAGCGATCTTCATTGGGTTGATTCTGGACGGCCAATGGTGTTCTTTCCATATAGAACCCATTCTTTTTCCATCGCCTGCTATTTCGCTTGTATCCTTGAAAGAGCATTTGCATATTCTTGTCCAGCAGTAGGGGAGGCATCAGTTGTTCTATATCTAGACCAATTCCCTTGGTTCCGGAAACGCCGATTCGCCGGGCTACTTGCTGGTAGTATTGTGGCCATTCATGCGTAGAAAGCCCAATGGATTTGATTTCGTCCTGATTATAGGTGAAGGCGCCTCTACCCCAAGCATTTCCTAAGCCCCCTTTTGCCAGGCTCTCCATAAAGGCCTGCTCTTTTGGTAATTGGGCCTGCCATTTCGCAACCAATTTCTTAGTAAAAGCTAGGGGAGGGGTTAAACGATCCTGTCCGCCAGCCCAATCTTTGTGAATGCTCTCCATGTCTTTCCCCAATAGGTATAAATGTTGATTGGGATCGGATTGACGCAGTTGACTGAAGTCAGTATTTGGGGACTGGTCTTGGTAGAATTGATCTTGGTGGACGCCCACATCGAGCATTGCGACCTGCATGCCTCCAGCCACCAATGTCTGTGCTGCTTGCACTCCACTAGGACCAGATCCGACTACGATACAGTCATAGACTACTGCCATAATAGAAATTTACTTTTCTGGAAGCTGTATAACAGGGCCCCCAGCAGGACGTAAAAAGTGTATTTTGATGCTCCTACGCAGGCAATCCGAATGCAAGCCCAGCGGCCATGAACACCCAAGAAGAGGTTGGCATGGTCCGTAGAAGTTTCAAGTATAGATAACATCAAATAAAGACGTTTACGAACTTGATTTTGTGGATCGACAATGCTGAGGATCGTATCATAGGCGGCACAATAAATAGGGGATAAAAGCATATGCCGAAAGAGCTGCGCCTCGAAGGGGTTGAGCTCGAACCCTCCTCTTTTGATAGCAGAAGCATAAAGTCGGTTTTCCCTAGTCCCAATCTTTACCTTCAACAAGTATCGACTGAGCATCTGGGGTTCATTGGGCGTAAACATGTTTCACAAATTAGATGGGCCTTCGATAAAAGGAACCAAAATCTTTCACTGCTGTACAATTATTATAGCCGATTTGGAAGAAAATGTTGCGAACATGAGGCTGAAACTGCATTCTATACGTTATATAGAAAACCAACGGCAGGTATGAATCATTAGTCCCTCAAGGCCTTGCCTAAGTCCCACAGATTTTCTCAAAAAAAAGTACGAACTTTAACCATAGGTTAATTTGCCTATTTTCAAAAGATTTGCATGGAGAACGAAAGCATTAAAGCGCTCAGAGAAGCCCTTGAACATTCCCCGACTAATCTACCATTGAGACTCCACCTTGCTCAATCCCTGTTGAACTTGTTGCAATACGACGAAGCGGAAAAGGAATTCAAGAAGATCTTATCTCAGGACCCACAGCAGACCAAGGCAAAAGTGGGGCTGGCCAAAGTATACTTCCAGAAAGAACAGTACAAAACAACTATTGTCATCCTAGAAGAAATCATTCCCGGTAATTCTGATGAAGCCTTGCAAGTTATGTATTGCAAAGCACTGCTGCGCTCAGGCAGTACCAAGGAAGCCGGAGAGGTATACCGGGAACTAGTCGGGTTTAATCCTGCTTTACGAGATGAAGAACTGGATCAACAATTTCGATCCTATCACTTTGATCAAGGGGAAGGTGGAGAAGAAGACCTCTACGATGAGGATGCGATGGAAAGTATTCGACCTACCATCAATTTTAATCATGTCGGTGGTATGAATCGAGTGAAGGAGGAGATTGATCTGAAAATCATAAAACCGCTGCAACATCAAGAGTTGTACGCTGCGTATGGGAAGAAGATAGGGGGAGGTATTTTGTTGTATGGCCCTCCGGGTTGTGGCAAAACACACCTAGCTCGTGCAACTGCTGGTGAGATTGATGCATCCTTTATCAGTGTAGGGATTAGCGATGTGCTGGAAATGTGGATTGGGAGTAGTGAAAAGAATCTTCATGAGGTATTCGAACGAGCTAGAAGTCAAACACCCTGTGTGTTATTCTTTGATGAGGTAGACGCCTTGGGGGCAAGTCGTTCGGATATGCGCCAGTCTGCTGGGCGCCAGTTGATTAATCAATTCCTTTCGGAACTGGATGGGGTGAAAGCTAATAATGATGGCTTGTTGATCATCGGAGCCACCAATGCCCCTTGGCATATGGACCCTGCTTTCCGACGCCCTGGCCGCTTTGACCGAATCATTTTTGTAGAACCACCTGATCAGGCTGGGCGTGAAGCGATCTTACAGATCATGCTCGCCGGAAAGCCCTTAGGAAAGCTCGATCTAAGGGCGGTAGCCAAAAAAACAGAGGGATTTTCCGGTGCGGATTTACAGGCTGTAGTGGATATCTGTGTGGAGGATAAACTCAAAGCGGCTTTTAGCTCAGGGGTGCCGGAGCCTATTCAGACTAAAGATTTATTGAAGGCCAGTAAAATACATAAGCCGACTACCCGAGAATGGTTTAATACGGCTAGGAATTATGCCCTTTATGCAAATGAATCGGGGCTCTATGATGATATTCTTTCCTACCTTAAAATCAAAAAATAACCATGTCCGAAGCCCAGATATTAAAGGCCGTTTTCTTTTTCCGCCAGAATCGCTACGAAGAGGCAGAAAAGGAACTTTATCAGCTGCTCGGACAGGATCCGAACAGTATTGAAGCCCTGGGCTTACTGGCTCGTTGCCAGATTAAACTAGATAAGAATGAAGCGGCCTTAGAAACCATTAAACAGGCGCTTTCTTTAAGTCCTGATGATGACCGTTTGATCTTCCAGCATGCTCGCGTACTATACCTAATGGATCGGTATGAGGAAGCGATTCAACAGATGGAAAATGCCATTCGATTGAATCCGGCAGAAGCGGTCTACTTCGGTTTGTTGGCGGATATTAAGCTGCACATGAAGAAGTACCAGGAGGCGCTGGACTATGCCGATCAAGGTTTGGCGCTGGACCCGGAAGACTCCTTTTGTCTCAATACTCGGGCCTCTGCCCTCATCAAGCTGAAACGACCTAATGACGCTTTTGATACCATCGCCACCTCGCTAGAGAACGATCCAGAAAATAGCTTTACCCACACCAATCTGGGCTGGTCGAAGCTCGAAACCGGGCAGCACAAGGCAGCACTGGAACACTTCCGCGAGGCCCTACGCCTTAACCCGAATAATGATTATGCTCAAGCTGGGATGGTGGAGGCCATTAAGGCCAAAAATATCTTCTACCGCCTATTTCTTAAGTATGTCTTTTGGATGAATCGCATGTCTGCCAAGTACCAATGGGGATTCATCATAGGGATTTACATCCTGTTTCGGGTGTTTCAGAGCTTGGCGGAAAACAATCCGGCACTGGAGCCTTTCCTCATGCCCTTGGTCTATGCTTATCTGGTCTTTGCCCTTTCAACCTGGTTTATGGAGCCGATCGCCAATCTTTTCCTTTTGGTCAATCCGTACGGGCGATTTGCATTGAATAAGATGGAACGGCAGAGTGCCGTTTTGGTGGGAACTTCTTTATCGCTTTCAATTATCAGTATTTGTATTTACCTCTTTAATGGCCAGGAATCGCTGATGGCTACTGCCTTTTTCTTCTTTGGTATGATGATTCCCTTGGCTTCCATGTTCAAACCAGCGAAGCCCAAGCCAAGAAAACGTCTAATCGCCTATGCAGTGGGTTTAGCTGCGGTTGGCCTACTAGCCTTGATCCCGATGTGGATGAGCGGGGAATTGATCATCAATGCTTTCGCTACCTTTTTTCTCATTGGGCTCTTCATTTACCAATGGGTCGCGAATGCCAATATCGGCCCTAGGTATTAATTCAGTTGATAGAGAAAAGCCTCCGGCATGGCCGAAGGCTGATCAAAAAAAGCTTCCTAAATACCTTAGAACGTTTTTAAGCATTACAGTAAGGACTATTTGGGGCAAATTTACTCCCAACTGCTTCTTAAACACGTTCTACATGCTTATCGGAATTTCACCTGGAATTTCCCGTTTTCAACAACTAGCTTTTCGCCAGAGTCATCGGTTTCGACGGCCGTGAATTGAAAACTGCCTTTCACGGTAGTAGCTGTTCTTTCTGTTACGGTTACTTGGCCTTCCCCGCCTTCATACAGCGTGGAATAGCTTTTGCCGCCCTCGCGAGAAATGATGGCAAAGGTGGTTTCTCCATTGAAAGCGTGCGTGCCATCCGTAATACTCTGATCAATAGCTACATACATAGTGATGTCATCTACAGTTATACCGTACACATTGTAAGAGTCATCCCAATCCACTGCATAAGCGTAGAGGCCTTCCGCTTTGAATGCTTCTCCATTCATCGTACAAGTCACAAAAAGCCCGTCATCAGCGGCAGGACCTTCATTGTTTTTGGAGCAACTAGAGAATACCAAAGCCAGTAATAGGGGTAGGAAATAGAAGAAAGATTTTTTCACGATTTTGATTTTTTGTGGGTTAATAATTTCACATCAGATGGTGCAAAGAAAGGAGGACTTTGAGGGGAAAGAAACTTTGAGGAAGTGAAGTGGCCAATGAGAGAAGTGAATGCTGAGCTATCAGTTGGGAAGTGGGAGATTGGCTCATGCTACTTGCCGAACCGGCAATTAATCCTCATCTTTATATGTATGGATCAAAGAGTAGCGGCTGCCCTGGAGTACATTAAGCGTAACTATAACCAGAAGATTAGATTGGAAGACATAGCCAAGGCTACTCATCTTTCTCCCTTTCATTTTCAGCGTCTTTTTAGCCAAGAAATGGGCGAAAGCCCCGATGTGTATTTGCGGAGGATAAGACTAGAAAAAGCAGGACACCTGCTGCATGTTAACCCCGATAAATCCTTGACAGCCATCGCCCTACAATGTGGCTTTCGGTCGCTTCCCTCCTTCTCTCGTACCTTTAAACAGGTGTACGGCATGTCGCCAAGTCAGTATAGAAACACAAGGAGTTCTATCCCCAACATAGACACCAAAAAGGGGACCACTTCACCAGATGTTGAAATTCTATATTTCCCAGCGACTTGGATTTACTATCGTCACACGAACGTTTATTTCCCGCAGCTATACGGAGAGTTTGAAGCGGCCAAAGCAGCGGCACAGGCAGCTGGCGTGATGTCAACACGGGAGCGATTCCTTGGGGCTTATGTGCATATCCCATTCCATGTCCCACGTACTACCTTGAACTATTTTGCAGGAGTGGAAGTCAACATTAACAAAGTAAAGGACCAATCTACTGTATTCTGTATTCCAGAAGGCCGGTATGCTGCCTTTGAGACGGACGACTCTTATGAAAACTTAGCTGGCACTATGATCCGGTTCAAAGAGGAATGGTTAGACCATCATCCCTATCAGATCAAGGATATTTTTGCCATGGAAGAACTCCTGCCCGCCTCACAGCCTCATCGATATCCGAAATTAAACCGGAAGATCTATGTGCCCATCGAGCGAATTGCTTAGCAAGTAGCATTCCCGCAAGATTTGTATAGCGAACCGCAAGATTTGTTAAGGCATCTTCTTAAAAGTGGCGTTCATTTGTGTAGATAAAATCAGCAAATAGAATGGCTCCACTTGTACATTTGGCTCAGGTCAATAAGACCTATCAAGCCCTGGCTGGCCCTGTCCCCGCCTTACAACAACTTGACCTTAGCATTCAATCGGGGGAGAATGTGGTGATTACTGGAAAATCTGGTAGCGGTAAATCAACGCTACTCAATGTAATGGCTGGATTGGATAGAGCAGATAGCGGCGATGTCACCATTGCCAATACCGATTTGCAGGGGCTCAGCGAAGCGGAGCTGGCTATATGGAGAGGCAGACATATCGGGATTGTCTTTCAATTTTACTACCTATTCCCAACCCTCACAGCATTAGATAACATCCTATTCGCTATGGAATTAGTCAGGTGCTTACCGAAGGACCAGTATTCGGAAAGAGCAATGACACTTCTAGATCAAGTTGGCTTATCGGCCAAAGCGAACAAGTTTCCAAATGAGCTAAGTGGAGGAGAACAGCAGCGCGTCGCCATAGCTAGAGCCATGGCCAATGATCCCCCCATCCTCTTGGCTGATGAACCCACAGGAAACCTCGATACCAAAACAGGACAACAGATTAAAGAACTATTCGAAGCTTTCCAAGAGCGTGGCAAAACCTTGATCACCGTGACGCATGAAGCTATTGATCCGTCTGCATACGATCAGGTAATTACCCTAGCCGATGGTAGAATCATTGTAAAAGAAGATTAGCATGCAGGTAATATTGAAGAAATTGTGGAAGGACATTGGCAAGACCAGGGGACAGGCCTTACTCTCTTTGTTGGCCATCATCATCACGGTTTGGGGCGTCAGTACAGTGTATTACGGCTATTGGATGAGCGAACGCGATTTCCGGGTGAATTTTGATCAGACACAGCCAGCCCAGCTACAGCTGTCAGTTGATACTAGCCAGTTGTCATTAATTAAGTCAATGGCCAAGATTCCCGAGGTCAAGGCTATTGAACGGAGGGAAAGTTTCATGGGAAGGGTGAAGGATCGGGATGGCGAATGGATGCCTATTCTACTGTTTGCGGTAGAAGATTTTACTCGATTGAGCGTCAATACTTTCACTTTGGAGGGAAAGGACTGGCCGAGGCTAGGCGAGATTGCCATTGAACGCAAGTCGGCCGGGTTTCTAGGGGAGGGAATGCAGGTAGAAGTACAACTACCTGGACAGGAAATGCAGGTTTTTCCTTTAGCTAGCTATACCCATGATCCACGACTGCCTTCGGCTAGAATGGATCGGATCGTTTATGGTTATTTAAGTTTATCCACTTATCAGGACCTGGGCATGAATCACCGACAAGCCAATTATCTACTCCGCGTAAAAGACGAAGATCCGAACTTAAAGGACTTGGAAGAGGTGGAACAAAGCATGCTGGACCTGGCAGCAGCAAACAAGAGAGCTATAGCTGTTGAAATTCTACCTTTGGACGAGCATCCCCATCAGAATGTGGTAGACGCCGTATCGGTATTGCAATTGGGGTTAGGAGTGATACTGTCTATCCTCGGCGTGACGCTGCTCTCATTGATTTTGCTGCTATGGATGCTTCCACAAGTTCGAGAAGTAGCCTTAATGAAGGCAATAGGCGCTTCCACGCGAGCCATTCGCAAGGCCTATCAAGTGTTGTTACTACTGGCAGGTCTAGTCGGCATTGTCTTTGGACTTCCCCTCGGATATGTCAGCGGAAGCTTCTTTAGTCGTTTTATTGCTTTTACCCAGAATTTTGATCCTATCACAGCACCCTTACCCTTCCATATGCATCTGCCTATTGCTTTGGTCTGCCTTAGCATACCGCTTCTTATTGGTTGGCGACCTATTGCCAGGGCCATAAGATCCAGCAGTATCCAGGGGCTTCGGAATGTCTTTTCGGGTTTACCCAAAAAGGGAGTATATGCTTTACAGTGGTTGTTGCCCACAGTCCAAATCCGCTACAGCTTAAATGCGTTGCTACGGAATGGCCCTAGGCTCCTGTTAAGCTTAACCTTATTGATCTTAGGCTTATCCTTGTTTTTTGTAGGAGTTAATCTTCAATATTCTCTTAATCGAGATACGGAGGAGTACTTTGCGGCAAGTAGCTATCAGCTTAGTTTCCGAGTTGATGCTGTGAGTGCAGATGTGCAGACTTCCATTGCAGAGCTGTCGAATGTGACTAAGGTTTGGTCAGTACAACAGGAGCAATTGTACTTAGCCGCAGATGCAGAAAATAAGAGCAAAGCAGTTCTTTTGCAATGGACCCCTACAGATTATGCTGTTGATCCAGGTTATTGGATTCAGGGGAAAGCGAAGTTCAATTGCCAAGACTGTGTCTGGATCAACCAAGGTATGGCCCATGAATTAGGCGATCCAAAGATTGGACAAGCCTTGCAGGCGAGAGACAGTCAAGGAGCGGTAAGAACACTTCAATTGGTAGGCATAATAAAAGAGTTGGCTGTTGGTCCAGCGATGTATGCTCATTCGATGAAAAAGTCAAGTTCGGATGCGGGGGCACTTTGGGTTCAGCTTGAGGATACGCAAGCTGATCGGGCGGATGATACGCAAGCCAGCATTGAGAGATTGTTAGGGAAAAGTCTTTTAGGAAGTAGCAATAGTGCGCTTCGACTGGAAATGCTAAGGGCTCATTTACAACCTACTTTTCTTATTATCAAGGCGATTGGAGGACTAACTATTGCGATGGGGTTATTAGGCCTTGGTCTTTTAATCAATATTAATATCCAGGAACGGCAAAAGGAAATTGGCATGCTGAAAGCACTAGGTACTGGGGTAGGCAAAATTAGCCGCTTATTGCTGCAAGAGATTGTATGCTTAAATGTGCTGGGGATCATTTCGGCCATCCCATTAGCCTACTTGATCTCTCTTGAGATGGGCAGCTTATTAGGAGGAACTCTCCTACACATCGCCATACCCTTTCACGCAGATTGGTTCAGTATGTCCATAAGTATACTGCTATTACTGGGGTTCCAATGGATGGTTTGGTCTCCCTATCTAAAATCTAAGATTAAGCGGAGCAGTGTGGATCTAGTCCGAGCTTGAGTCAGCCTATTGGCTAAGAATCAGCGTATGTACAGCTTCCGCTTCTGCTTTGGCGGGGTCGAGCCACCAATACAAGGGCTTTTCAGTTATCCAGGCATCTAACTGACTGGTTAAACTTGGGTGAAACTGACGTGCTGCATTTCCACCAGACACGACGGCTCGGATCTTCTCATTGTCAGCGAGGTCGGCAACCATCCGCATGGAGCTGAACCATTTGCTTTCATAGGGTCCTCTATCCATTACATATTGCCCGCGGTTTAGTGTTTCACCGGAGCCATTGGCAGAATGTTCACCTCCGCCAACCCAGTCTCGACCTGTGCCGCTAGTACGTAGAGGACTAACAAAGACAACCTTGTGCAAGGCACCCCAGGTCCACTTTTTAGGGTCGGCCCCTAGCAACTCAGTAAGTCGCGCCTCAGCTGACTTCCCAGCTTCCACGATAAGATCATCTAAGCTTTCTTTCTCAGTAGTCTGTTGTTTGTCGATCCAAGGTGAATCTCCCTTGGCTATCCAATCATCCACTCTTTGCAGCCAGTAGTAGCGCATATTGAGCATGGTTTCAAAAAGTGGTTCGGGGAGGTCATCCTCTAAGATCAATCGAACTAAGTCTTCGTGAATTAGGTGGTACACTCCTGCACTTAGTGATTCTACATTATCCTGAAAATCCCACTCCTTTAGTATGGCTGCTAGATCTTTGGTGCTTTCATCTTGCTCTAAAGCTTGTATAAAGATGGGCGTAAAACGTTTGGCATGTAGGTTGGTCACGTCCATCAAGTTTTTCCATTGATCTTCTGCACTGAACTTTTCTTTCGCGCTCAGCATTTCGCCAATTCTTTTGTAGCGATAGTTCGGAGAAAAGTGGGAGGAATAGTAGTACGGGAAACTATCAGGGCGAACATCATGATTTGCCGTTCCTAGCCAGTTTTTAATAGGGTTGACCTGTCCTGGCATTTCAGCTTTGGGAATAAAACCAATCCAGTCATCCTCGGCAGCGGGGGCTTTGGCCAAGGCACCTTGATGGCCACGACGGATAGGAATCTGCCCGGAAGTGCGATGGCCAATATTACCTTTCACATCTGCGAAGACAAAGTTTAGAAAAATCACATCGATATCTGCGATTACGCTATCCAGGTCATAGATGTCTTCGGCGAACAGAAGGCGATTCAAGCCAATAGTGGTGCTCGCCGTTTTCGCCAATGCCCAACGAAAACTCACCGGCTTTGCTGGATCTAAACCAAAGAACTCGTGGTCAGATAGAAGCGGGCCGCGATTGGTATAACGTAAGCGGAGGGCTTGCTTTCGAACTCCTCCTTCTGCTTCATCATCTTTGATACTAATACTGACTTCCTTGACTCTATAGGGAGTACTTACACCTTGCTCCAGGTAATGATCTTCTTGATTAGGATCTGGGGATTCAAGGTAGAGATCTTGGCTATCACCGTAAGAATTGGTCACGCCTAGCGCTAGATGTTTGGTTCTACCGACTAAAATACCTGGTAGACAAGGTACAGTGGCACCAATCGCTTGGATGCCTGGGGCAAATAGGCCAATGGGCATCCATGGACCTGGAAGAATGGTGGCATCCAGGTGGGGATCATTTACCATGATAGGAAGCCCAGTAACCGATTTCTCACCGTTTACCACCCAGTTGTTTGATCCTAAGGCAGGCATACTAGTGGGCACCCAGGGATTTCTGGTTGTCTTCGAGAAATTTCCACCAATTAGGTTTTCTGGAACAGAGTCACGCCATATCTCTAGGACTGCCTGTTGACGGTCAGGGTTGATGTTCAAAGGGAAAATGCTTGCTGCTTTTTCTTTGCCAAGGGCACGCTCCAGATTTAGACTCATGATCTCGTCCTCGTGATTCTGACTATGGGTAAATCCCATGTAGTGTTGTACGGCCATGAGGTCTTGTACAGCAATTGGGCGTGGTGTAAACCCTAGTAGACTAAACTCTATGGGTGTTTCATCCGCTTTGACTTCCAAATAGGCATTATATCCATCCGCTAACCATTGAAGGTATTGGCGGCTAGGCTGGTCCAATTGAGCAGCATGGCGAGTTGCATTTTCATATACCCCCAAGACCAGCATTTGAACATCCGAATCTAGGCCTACCTCTCCGACCAAAGAAGCTAGTTTACCTTCAATAATGGCTCGGTAGAGTTCCACTTGGAAGATTCGATCCTGAGCTACCACAAATCCTTGCGCTTTGATAAGATCCGCTAGGTTTTGGGCGTGAATATAGGGCACGCCATTTTTATCACGGGTCACCTTTACTTCTTCTTCTAATATATCCAATGTAAGTTGCCCGTCGACTTGATAGTCGTTGACGTGAGATAGATAGTAGGAACTTACGCCGATGGCAACGAAAAGTAATAATACGAGAGCAAGTAGGATCTTTTTGAACATCTTGGCTTGAATTGAAAGGGTGGTAAGTAGGAAGTTTTTAGCCTTCTGCTTCAAAAATAGATTTCTTGCTGAAATATTGGACAATTTGTCCAGGATTTCCTGTACCTACCCACTCCACCAGAATTTTCATTGTGTGAAGCAGGACTTTTAGGGGCCTTAAATCCACATCTTTATGTAACTTACCCTAGATCATTGATCTGTGGCTATGCTATTGTTGATCATGCATGAGTTTGGAATAATAGTTGTGCTAGTATTGATGATCTATGAGAAAACCTAACAAAACCATATGAAGGCTACCCACTTGCTGCTACTTGTTCCCAGTTTGCTGATAAGTCTTATTTTTCTGCAGGACCACTCCACCGGCCCGCCAGCCACGATTGATACAGCCGATGGCTGGGAGCGAATACCTTCCTATTGTGCCGAGGGCGAGGGTAGAACCAACATTCATACCCACCGGCCTCAATTCAAAGAGATGAACTTGTTTAAAGCAGGGATGGAGGGGTATCATTCGTTCCGGGCACCAGCCATTGTGAGTACTAAACGAGGCACCTTGTTAGCCTTTGCAGAAGGCCGGAAGGACTCTGGGAAAGATTATGGAGACATTGATGTAGTATATAAACGATCCACTAGCAATGGGACTAGTTGGAGTCCCTTAAAAGTGCTCTTTAGCAAGAAGGGAGGTACTTGCAGTAACCCCACTGCGGTGGCAGATATGATCAATGGGCGAGTTTGTATTATCATGTCTTACAATGATGCAAACCATGCCCAGCACGCCATTCCTCCGGAGTATGAAGCCATCGATGAATGGGGAGATAGAAAGGTTTTTCTCAATTGGAGTGATGATGATGGCTTGACTTGGAATAATCTACAGGAGGTTACTAAAGAATTGTTACCCCGAAACTATACCTGGGATGTTATTGGCCCTGGGGCTGGCATTCAGTTGCAATATGGACCAAAAGCAGGTCGGTTGATTATTCCCGCCTTAGGCCGTAACCTTTTCAGCGATAATCACGGCCTCAGTTGGCAGTCACAACCCATCCGTTCTGGAACCAGCGAGGGGACCATTATGCAATTATGTAATGGAGATCTTTTACGGAATGATAGAGGTGCTTCGGGGGCCTTTAAAGCCCGCCGCCGGCGGCAGATATCTATGAGTAGCAATAATGGTAACAGTTGGTCCTTCTGGCGATCTAGCGAAGACTTGTTAGATCCGCTCTGTCAAGCTAGCCTTCTCCGATTCAACTATTCCTATCCCCAGCGCTTGATCTTCCTAAACCCCGCCACCACCTTAACCGGGCTGCCTAACCGCAAGAAGATGACGGTTAAGATAAGTTATGATGATGGTCTCACCTGGCCAGTAGAGCGTCTATTAGATGGCAATAATGGCGGGTATTCTAGCATGGCTAAGACCGAAGACCAGCAAGTTGCCTCCTTGCAGGAAGCCAGGGAAAACAATAACACCGCCTACACCATCAAGTTTCGGAGATTTAATCTTCCGTGGATTTTAGATGGTGAACCAGAGCCGGTGGAATAAGAATAGGTTCTGACTCAAAAAGGGAAAAAGTGTTGTAGCATATCGCTCAATAAGCTGCTCCAAGCCGGAATGTTGTGTCCTTCATGGATTTCTTGATACCGAAAGTCAAGGGCCTGTTGGGCACTAAAATGGGCTTTAAGGTCTACCGCATCCTGATACCAGATGTGATCAAAGGTAGAGCCTGTCATATAGAGCTTTTGTGGACTATTGGCATAGCCTGCCAGTATCTTCGTAAACTCCGGGATAGGCATCGGTAAAATGGCGGGTGAAAAGACACCACAATTTCCAAATAAAGGCAGGGCGTGAGCCAGATGCAAGGATGAAAGCCCTCCTCTAGATCCCCCGATCACTGCTCTATCTTCTCTCTTTTTACTCGTCTCAAACTGCCCATCAATGTAAGGAATTAGTTCAGTGCCAATGTACTGACGATAGTCTTCGTCTCCCCTGTATTCCTTACCTCGTACCACCGGATCATCGAATACTGCAATCACCGGCTGGATCATTTGGTGAGCAATCAAGTAATCCAAAATCTGTGGAATCCTCCCCTCATTGACATAGAATGTGCCATCGTGCAAATAAACAGTGGGAAGTGGTGTTTTTCGATCGGTATAGTTGGGAGGTAGGTAGATGTGCAGTTGGCGTTCGTGTCCCAGAATTTTGCTATTGAAGGCCATGCTTTCTACCGCTCCGCTGGGGATGCTATGATCCATGATCCATTCTTCAGCAGGCTCATAGGCTGGCATGGCCACGAAGGAGGTGAGGCCACCGAATATAAGTCGTTGATTTGGATTGAGCGGGTCGCTGTAGGATGCATCGCCATACCCGTATGCATAATTGATGATGCCGTCTGCTGGAATTTCTTGGATGAAGTAGTACCAATGGCTTCCGGGGATGATTTGCATCTGCCCAAGAGACTGATCCTGAACATAGCGCCTATTGAGGAAGCCGTTGAAATCGGCTCGTAGTATCGGTCGGGCATTGTGCTTGGAATGAGCTATGAATATGATGCTGTTGCCTTCTATGATCGGTACCTCTTTCTGGGAGGCAAGATAAGCTTCGATCTTTTTATCGTTGTCAGCGTCAGCTTCTAAGGATTCCAGAAATGCCAGGAATGTCTGTGAAAGCAGACTTGAGGAAGATAAGCAGAAAAGTAGGCATATGAGAATGCCAGGTAGGGTGTTGAAGGATGATTTCATATCAGTCGGTGGTCTAAATGAGAAAAGGTAGGGCGTATACACCCTACCTTTTCAACGACCTCCACCTCAAAGGGTGAGTAATTCACCCTTTGAGGTGGAGGTCGTTGAATTAGGGCTTAATTCCTTTCTTACGTGCTTTTTGCATTGGATTAAGCGGCTTTTCAAATTTATGCTGCTTGAAGACTTTGAAGCGACTCGGCATCGGAATGTCCGGCCAATTGTTGTTACTTTCGTCAATGTCGGCGGTTTCCTTGAAAGGGTCTAGGCGAATGCCTGTGACTTCTTTCTCCTTCACAAATACTTTGGTGAAGTTGTTTTCATTCTTACGCCAAATCTCCACAGGGATACGCTCGATTTCAGTCGTACCATCTTCAAAAGTCCATTCTAGAATGACAGGCATGACCAAGCCCCCTTTATTTGAGAATTTCAACTCGTAGTAGTTCTTATCTCCAAACTTCTCTTTTTTCTCCTCTGCACTGAAGGTCTCGCCAAAGAGCTCCGTCGTAACCGTTTGAACAGAATCTTCTGTTTCCCAAGGCTTATAGTTGGTATAGAAATCCACTAATTCAGTATCCTCTTCGACCGAGAACTTCATGCCTTCTTCCCGGTTTCTTCGCTTGGAAATATGATCAAAAGGTTTCTCCTTTCTAATGGTGCTCTTGTATTCTCTTTTTTCTGGATCGTTTTCTAGATCTGCTTTATACCAGGCGACATCATCCAAGGAAATGTCTACAGGGTCGATGCCATAGAACCAACCTCTCCAGAACCAATCTAGATCTACGCCACTAGCATCTTCCATGGTACGGAAAAAATCCGCAGGTGTTGGATGCTTGAAAGCCCATCGACGACAGTACTCTTTGAAAGCATAGTCAAATAACTCTCTTCCCATGATGGTCTCCCGAAGCATATTAAGTCCTACTGCAGGTTTCATATAAGCATTATTACCAAAACCGATGATGTTTTCGCTATTGGTCATAATAGGCTCTAATTGATCCTTGGGTAGAGACATATATGAGGTGGCTTTGTAGGCCGTACCTCGACGGGAAGGGTAATTGTTATCAAAAGTCTGTTCCGAAAGGTATTGTACAAAGGAGTTGATCCCTTCGTCCATCCAACTCCATTGTCGCTCGTCACTGTTGATGATCATGGGGAAATAGTTGTGTCCCACTTCATGAATAATCACAGAGATGGCGCCCAGTTTTGATCTTTCGGTGTAAGTACCATCCTCTTCAGCGCGGCCGTAGTTGAAGCAAATCATGGGGTATTCCATACCATTGGACGCCTCTACGGAGATAGCTACAGGATAGGGATATGGGATAGAATAATCAGAATAAGTCTTTAAGGTGTGTGCTACAGCTTTAGTGGAGTAGCGACTGTAGATGGGGTAGGATTCCTTTGGGTAATAGCTCATGCACATTACACGTTTTCCGTCCTCATTGTAGTGAGGCATCGCATCCCATACGAATTTGCGGCTTGCTGTCCAGGCAAAATCACGCACAAAATCTGCCTTGTAGATCCAAGTTTTCTTTTCTTTGGATTTTTTGCTTTTCGCATTTTTCTTGGCTTCGTCCAGCGTGATAATTTCGATTGGTGTTTTACTGGTTTTAGCCTGCTCCCAGCGCTGCAATTCTGTAGGAGATAATAAGGTGCTATAATTGAGGCATTCTCCCGTTGAACCTACCACATAGTCGGAGGGTACTGTCATTTTGACCACGTAGTTACCAAAGGTCAAAGCGAACTCCCCACGACCAGTAAATTGCTTGTTTTGCCAACCGGTCACATCATCATATACACACATGCGTGGGAACCATTGGGAGATCGTGAAGATGTAGTTGTCTTCGTCTGGGAAGTACTCGTAGCCGCCGCGACTTCGATTGGCACCTCTGACACGGTCGATCAAGTAATAGGACCACTTGATCCGGAAACTAAACTTCTCGCCTGGTTTCAATACCTTAGGAAGATCGATACGCATCATGGTCTGATTAATGGTATAGCGCAGTTCGTTGCCATTATCGTCGGTTACTTCCTTAATCTTATGACCATATTTTTCTAACTCTTTGGTGGCCTCTAATTCTCTTAGGGAGCCTTGATCCATCGCAGGCGTGATTCGGCTTGGATCCGAGTAGTGGCTGTCTACGCCTGGATCATGCTGATTTTCATCCAGTTGTAGCCAGAGGTACCGTAGGTTGTTCGGCGACTGATTATAATAAGTGATTAACTCATTACCTATCAATTGTTGAGTTTCTGTCAGCAATTCGCATTCAATATCGTAATCCGCACGTTGCTGCCAGTAATCTGGCCCGGGCGCCCCATCTACACTGCGATAGGTGTTGGGACTGGGTAGTTCTGTACCCAGTTGTTCAAATTTATTGCCGTGATTGGAGGTGTTTTGAGCTAATACCATTTGGGTAGTCAATAGTAAAAGCAAAACCCCAAGGGCAGTACACTTGAGTTTTTTCATGTGCCTTATCATTTAGAATATGGTTCGTTGTGATAAAATATCTCTTTGTAGGTTTATTGGGGATAAGATTTATCCAAAGTCGGGACCTGGGATAAAGTAGTTCTTCATCTATATGAAAAGAAAGAAGTGTATCTAGTTCAAGAAGTAATTAGAATGTCGCAAATGTACCTATCTAAATGAATCCAGAAGAGCAAAAACTTGCTAATTGTCGTTTTTGCGAAACCAGAAATGATTTTTCTCCTTGCCGAGAATACTTGTCCTAGCCTTTGGTCAACGTCTCGGCAATCGGAGTCCTAGAGGCTCGGATTGCTGGTATCAAGGCCGCCAAGAAGCCAATAATCAGAGCTCCGAGCAACAAGAAGTATTCCTGTTGTAGGAATTCCCAGCCGGAGAAGGAGTAGCGGTAGGAATCCTTCATAAAATTGGCAATCATTCCCATACTCACGTGGCTCATTAATATCCCCAGTCCATAACCAATGCCGGCCAAAAGCAAACCTTCTAAGACGATCAGGAAGAATAACTTGCCGGGTCGAGCCCCCATCACACGCATTAAGGCTAGTTCATACTGCCGTTCCTTTAAAGAAGAATAGAGAGAAATGAAAATACTTAGAGCGGATACGATGACAATTACTATCCCAAGTATTCTTAGCACTCGTTCTCCTTGATCCATTTGAGCAAACACTCGGTTAATCTCAATGGCCGGAGTAGCCGCTTGTAGGTCTGTATTTTCGTTGATGTTTCTACCCATGTTTAGGGCTTGGAAATTCCGGCCCTTAAATTTGATCAAGATGCTTGTGATATCCTTATCATCCGCTTCTTCAATCAAAGGTTTTGCGGGAGCACTGTGATCGTGTCCTTCGTGATCGTGGTCATGTCCTTCTTCATCTCCGTGATCGTGTCCTTCATGATCGTGATCATGCCCTTCCTCATCCCCATGATCTTGGTCATCTTCCTCTTCTTCAGTCTCAGCCGTAGCTCCACCTCCATGATCATGCACATGCCAATAACTTTGAGGAGTTGTGATAATTAATTGATCGATTACAGCCCCAGTCGGAGCCAATATTCCTACGACTTTAAAGGCTTCTGCATCCCCATGCTCAAGGTCTTCATTGTCATCAAAGCCATGAGAGCTCTTAAATTTATCCCCCAGTTTTAACCCTAGATCTCTAGCAACAGTGGCGCCAAGCGTCACCTCAAAGTCTCTTTCCCATAGCGCACCTTTGGCCAACTCACCTTCATATAGGTCTACCAAGTTCTGAGTGCTACCTACGATCCGAAATCCCTTATAGCTATCTCCCATTGCTAAGGGTACAGCTGTCTCAATCAAAGGATGTTTGGGGTTGAGAAAGGGGCGTGCCTCCTTGATGGTCATATTGCCGGTAGGAGCGTCAATATGATACATGCTACTGAGGATCAATTGCAAAGGACTCCCTTTAGCACCTACCACGAGGTCGATACCAGCAAGGTTCTTTTCAAAGTTATCTTGCAACTGCTTCTCCAGTAAGAATAATAAGGAAATCAGTCCAACACCTAACGCAAAAAGTAGGATGCTAAGACTGGTGTTCAATGGCTTGAATCGAAGGTTCTTCCAGCTAAGGCTTAGTAAGTTCATGCGGAAAGCTATGTATTCACGCAAATATACATTAGTAGCGGTTCTTACCTTCCTACTTCACTACTTATTTTCCCCATCTCACTGTCATAAGACTGCTCTGCCTTGTTTTTAGCAGCAATTTGCCAAAAAAAAGATCATGAAGATTTTAGCATATATCATAATGGGATTGTTAGCCGGTGGGGCACTGCTTTTGTTTACGGGCTATCGTTATGTCTCAAAGGCTACCGGAGGAGGATATAAAATCTACAATAATAAAGTCTACCATATTGGTAAGATGCAGGGCTTAGGTAGTCGCAAGAGCACGGAGCTAAAAGGAGTAGATCTGGCTTCTTTCAAGGAACTCCGCAATGGCTATGCAAAGGATGCTCAGCGAGCCTATTTCTTGGGACACCCGGTTCCCAAGAGTCATTCCCCCTCTTTCCAGCCGATGAAATACCATTTTGCCAAAGATCGAGATTGGGTATATTATCAGGGGAACCCCATTAGCCAGCTGCCGGAGGACTTCAAAGTGATGAGCAGAGATTATGGGCGCGATCAATTATATGCCTACTACCGAGGAGAGATTGTTACGGGAAGCAAAGGATCGAGGTTTCGACTGTTGCGACATGGCTATGCCAAGGATTCGGAACATATCTATTACCAAGGCAAGATCTTAAGCAAGGATGTAACTAACTTCGAAATTCTCAAATTCGAAAATGGTAACGCCTTCGCGAAAGATAGTGAATACGTTTACTTGAATGGATCAATCATGCGGAGTAAGGATCCTAAGACCTATCAGCCTTAGTGTAGGCTCATGCCGCTAGCCAATCAAGTTCTTTCTATACCTTCGACTCATCGGAATACTTTGTCCATCTTTCAGCTCAATTGTACAATCGCCATGGGATTTTGAATGCACCGCCTTAATGAAGTGCATGTTTACCAGCCAACTTCGGTGGGTGCGTCTAAATACCGTGGGATCCAGTTGTTCTTCCAAATGTTGCAGGCTCTCTCTTAGCAAGTAGGTTTTGCCCTGATATTCACACTCTGCATAGTTTCCATCTACACCAAATACTGCGACCTGGTTGACAGGAAGTGGGAAATAGCTGCCGCTTTTATTCACCCAAAGATGTTCTTTGTAAGTACCCTGAGGAAAGTGGGGCGATAGTTTTTCCAGGTTCTTTGCTTGTGGGTGGGGAGAATCGTCAAAAACGCGGTCTAAGGCCTGCTTGAGTCGGTTATAATCAAAGGGTTTTAGCAAATAATCTACAGCGTGGACCTCAAATGCCTGCACTGCATATTCATTGTAGGCGGTTAAAAATATTACCGGAGGCATGTCTTCAAAACCGATCTGGCGAACGACCTCCATCCCGGTGTACTTGGGCATTTGAATATCCAATAAGGCTAGATCAAAATTCCGATTTTTGAGTAGCGTCAAGGCTTGCAGTCCATCCTCAACCTCTTCATGTTGGATCCCGCTCTGATACGCTTTCAGAAACTTAATAACCTTACGTCTGGCAGGGGCTTCATCATCAGCAATAAGGACACTTAATTCAGGCTTCTGCATGATATGGGAATTTTATTTCGATACATAAACCTCCTTCTTCTGGGCTCACCATGGAAAATTGGTGCTGTTCTCGGTACAATCTTTCTAGCCTACTCATAATCGTATGCAACCCAATACCGGTCTGTTGGGGGAAACGCCCATTGGCCAAGCCAGGCCCATTATCTTTTACCTGGCAATGCAATTGATCTCCCCTTTTTTGGATGGAAATAGTGGCATGACATGTATTGTTGTGCTGCATACTGTATTGTATGGCATTCTCTACCAAAGGTTGAAATAGTAGTATTGGAGTCATAGCTAACCTGGCGTCGGGGTCGATATCAAAATCAACTTGTAGATTTTCCTCAAACCGCCCCTTCATGATGCTCAAGTATTGTTGGGTCAAGCGGATTTCTTCCTCCATCTGATGCATGGATTTATCTTGGGCGGTTAAGACCTTTCTAAAAAAATCGCCCAGGTGCGTGATTAGCTGATCCGCCTTATCAGGTTGGTCATGAATGAGTGACGAAATGGTATTGAGCGTGTTAAAGAAGAAATGAGGATTCAAGCGCATCTGTAAAGCCTCCAATTCGGACTGGACTAGCAGCTGTTTGAGCTCTGCAGTCTTGATCGCGTTCTCGCGTCGAGTTCTACTTTCTTGTAATAGCCGATATACCACATAGACTAACCAAAAAGTGGAGAACTGTTTAAAGTATTCCATCAAATAGCGATAATAGAGCCCATTGAATTTGCCTTCAAGGGATATGCCCGCTAGATGATACAATGGTACTCGTGAGCCATACATAATACTGGTGTATAGAAATCCATAGACTAAGCTTATTCCAAGGTATAAGAGCAGGGTAGGGAAGAAAGTGCCTCCCTCAAGCGGGTAGCGATTGAAGAAATAGAATAAAAGAGGAACAGATGCTACTCCAATCAGTGTGCCGGTGCCTTCATTTATGAGATAAAAGACCCATTTTATTTCAGCGTCTACCGCGATATCTTCCGCTACCAATATTCCGACATTGATGCCAAAGAGCAACAAGCCGATCAGGCAGAAAATTAAGATCTCTTTTCGATTAGTTCTCAGATAGTCTATTAGTCTCAAATGCTTTGGTGTTGGGTCAGTTGAAGGGGAGATCCCGATCGAGCCAGCGCGCCCCCTTCAACTGATTTGTAGCGTAAAGAAAATGCTAAACTTCGTTCTAATTTGGCAAGGCGAATGCAATTACATAATCTCCTTTTTTGGAAAAAGAGACCTTGCCATGCCCCCCTGCTGCAATGACAATATACTGTTTACCATTTACTTGATAACTCATGGGCGTCGCATTTCCGGCGGCGGGCAATTCATAGGACCAGACTAGTTCTCCCGTTTCTGTATTGAAGGCCCGGAAGTAGTTGTCAAATGTGGCCGCCACGAAAGTAAGACCAGACTGTGTAAGCAATGTCCCGCCTAGGTTAATGCTTCCCCAGTTTACCGCTTCCGGGTATTTTGCTGGATCCATCATGATGCCTAAAGGGCTTTCCCAGACCTTTTCCCCATTGTCTATATTAATGCCTACTAAAGTGCCCCATGGCGGTTTGGTTTGTACCCAAAATCCATCTTCCTCCTCATGGGCAAAGATAGTTCGGGTCATGAAGTAGGGGGTGCCATGCATGCCGGTGACCTCTGGCGGAATCCGGTTGTCGTCGTTTTCCCAGCCGCCAATAACTTTACCTTGTAGGTCGTAATCATGCCGAGGAAATAGACTGATCACATGAGCCATATTATTGGTGTTTGTAATCAGCATACGTCGAGTCGGATCGTAGCTCATGCCACTCCAATTGATACCGCCAATGTTCCCCGGAGCTACCAAGGTACCTTCCCCTAGATGAGGAGGCGTGAAGATGCCTTCATATCTCAGCTGCTTGAATCTAGCTTGGGCTTCCGCCTTGGCTTCGGGAGTAGGTGCCCAGATATCGTCGATCGTTAGATTGTGTAGGCCCAGTGGTTCTGGTTTAATGGGGAAGGGCTGAGTAGGATGGTTTACCTCTCCTTTTACCAGGGTCTTAGGGACAGGCCGCTCCTCGATGGGCAATAAAGGCTCGCCGGTGAGCCGGTTTAATACGTATATAAATCCCATTTTCGTGCCAATAGCAACGGCTGGAGTCTCGCCTTTGAAATCAAATAATACCGGTTGAGCCGCGATATCATAATCCCACAGATCATGATGCACTACCTGGAAATGCCACTTGTATGCTCCGGTTTTGGCATCTACGGCCACCAGGGAATTAGCCATATCGTTGCGACCCAGCCGCTCGCCTCCGTAAAAATCCGGGCTAGGGGAGGAGGTAGGGATGAACGCCATGCCGTTTTCTTGATCGACGGATAGCGTGGACCAGGCATTTGCTGCGCCGGTTTGAAGGTGTGAATCGTGGAGCCAGGAGGAATCTTTGGGTGTTTTACGAGGGATGGGATCGAAGTCCCAAACTAGCTTGCCGGAATGGATGTCGTAGGCTCGTACGACTCCCTTTGGCATATTGGTTCTGCCATTGTCTCCGATGGAAGATCCAGTGATGATTAGGTGATTATAGATAGCCGGAGCAGAAGTTACTTGTACTCTTCCTACGCCTTCCTTCAAGTCTACGAAGCCTTGATCTCCGAAGGCAGGATCAGGTTCCCCAGTTTTGATGTCAAGCGAGAATAGCCTGCCATCAACGGTAGCTAAAACGATGCGTTCTAGGATTCGGCCATTCCGTTCTCCTTTCCAATAACTTACTCCTCGGTTGGTCAACTCTGAAAAGGAGGTGTTTTTCAAGTCTACTCTTGGGTTGAACTCCCACAGTTGTTTTCCGCTCTTGGCCTCCACTGCAAAGACTCGATTAGAGGGAGAGCTAAAGTATAGGGTTTGTCCGATCATGATGGGAGTAGCCTCGAATGCTGACTTATTGCGAAGCCAAGGCGATTTTTCATATTGAGCATCTTCTTGGGTTCTGAAGGTCCAGGCGACTTGTAGTTGCTGTACATTTTGGGGAGTGACCTGGGATATCGGGGCACAGCGTTGCCCTCCTTTGTCATTGCCATAGTTTGGCCATTCTACATCTTGCTGTGCAAATGTAACAGTCGGGAGTATCCACAAGAGCAATAAGCATATTAAGGTTCTCATGATTTTTTAGTCGTTGTGATCAAGAAATGAGTTGGTGTATATGTGGGTGATTGCTAAATCAATTCTGCGATTAAGTACGGGGAAAATCGATGGTAGCACAAGCAATATGGGGTAAGTGGGATTTTATGGGGGATAAGAGGAGATGCAATGATTCTTGGAAAGAAAATAGGAGGGAAATGGGGTCAGAATTAAAATACTATCTATTTTCGAACAACACATCCGACAAAGTATGCAATATCTCTTTCCTTAATGTCCAGGATTGCTCCTTTCCTTATTAAATCAATACATAATGATACGAATAACCAACTTGCCATTTCTTTGCCAAAAACTAGGGTTAGCCATTCTCTTTACGGCATTTTCGCTACTTACCCTTCTAGCTCAAGACCCGTTTAACACCTCTACATTTTCGGGATTGAAAATGCGCAGTATTGGCCCGGCATTCATGTCTGGCCGAATTGCCGATGTGGTAAAAGATCCTAAGAACCCCAGCACTTGGTACGTGGCAACGGCCTCTGGCGGGGTCTGGAAAACAACTAATAATGCCACCACATGGAAGCCTATTTTTGACCGATACGATTCTTATACGACAGGAGCTATCGCCATTGATCCTGGTAATCCCAATGTACTGTGGTTGGGTACGGGAGAGAATGCGAGCCAGAGAAGTGCGGGCTATGGTGATGGGGTATACAAAAGCTTAGATGCGGGTCGTTCCTGGAAGAACGTTGGATTAAAGCAATCGGAACATATTGGTAAGATTCTACTTGACCCGAGAGACCCCGATGTGGTCTATGTGGCTGCCCAAGGGCCCTTATGGGCGCCAGGGGGAGATCGCGGATTATACAAAACTACGGATGGTGGGGAAAGCTGGGAACAGGTGCTGGCCATTAGTGAAAATACGGGGGTGACAGACGTTATCCTAGATCCTAGAAATCCGGATGTGCTATATGCCGCTTCTTACCAACGTCGAAGACACGTAGGAATTTTGGTGGCGGGAGGCCCCGAATCGGCCATTTTTAAGTCTGTCGATGGAGGAAAGAACTGGAAAAAGTTAAGTCGTGGGCTGCCAGGAGGGGATAAGGGGCGAATAGCCTTGGGAATATCGCCTCAGCAGCCTGATGTGATCTATGCTCATATTGCTGCAGAGGAAGGGAAAAGTGGCTTTTTCAGATCCAGCGACCAAGGAGAGAGTTGGCAAAAGAAGAGTGACTATATTATTGTTGACCCTCAATATTATGGTGAGATATACCCTGATCCACACCAATTTGATAAGGTCTACGTCATGGATATGATGATTCACTTCACGGAAGATGGAGGAGCCAGCTTTGAACGATTAAATACCCGTAATAAACATGTGGACAATCACTCCTTGTTGTTTGATCCCCTCGACCCTGATTATCTGATGGTAGGGAGTGATGGAGGTTTGTACGAAAGCTGGGACAAAGGCAATAGCTGGAAACATGTAGCTAATTTGCCGCTTACTCAATTCTATCGAGTAGGCATCGATAATGCGGAACCCTTTTACCATGTCTATGGCGGTACACAGGACAATTCCACCTTGGGTGCCCCAAATCGTACCAATAATATTCACGGCATTCGCAATAGCGATTGGTTTATCACGACTGGTGGCGATGGCTTCCAGACCCGAGTAGACCCAACTGATCCAAACATTCTGTACAGCCAATCACAGTATGCCGGTATCGTACGTTATGATAAACGTAGTGGTGAGCGACAAGATATACAGCCACAAGCGAAGCCAGGAGAGGATGCGCTGCGTTGGCATTGGGATTCTCCCTTGATTATCAGCCCGCATTCGCCTAGCCGATTGTACTATGCGGCGCAACGCTTGTTCCGTTCCGATGATCGCGCGGAAAGCTGGACGCCGATCAGTGGCGACCTTAGCCGAAACCTAGACCGAAATCAGATGGAAGTGATGGGTCGAATCTGGGGCCCAGAAGCGGTTTGGAAAAATGTCTTTACTTCCCCTTTGAGTACTATCGTTGCTTTGGCAGAGTCCAGGTTATCGGAAGGCTTACTAGTAGTGGGAACAGATGATGGTTTGATTCAGATTAGTGAAGATGGCGGTGGGAATTGGCGGAAGATAGATCGTTTTCCAGGGGTGCCTAATGGTACTTATGTTTCTGATGCCTTCTTTTCCCCTCACGATCGAAATACGCTATTCGCCGTATTCAATAATCACAAAGCGGGGGACTTTAAGCCTTATGCGCTGAAATCCAAAGATTTGGGGCGAAGCTGGACGAATATAGCCCAATCCTTACCAGATCGACATATCACTTGGACCATTGTAGAAGATCATGAGCAAGCTGGCTTACTCTTCTTAGGCACCGAATTTGGCTTGTTCTTCAGTATAGATGAAGGCAAGCAGTGGATTCAGTTGAAGGGAGGCCTACCAACGGTTGCGATTAGAGATCTAGAAATACAAGAAAGGGAGCAGGACCTCGTTGCTGCTTCCTTCGGGCGAGGCATTTTCATCTTCGATGATTACAGTGTTTTACGGCAATTGAGCGCGGGGCAACTAAGCGCGCAGGCTCATCTGTTTAGCGTAAAAGATGTACGATCCTTTACGCCAGCCAATCCAATCGGTAGTGCTAAGGGAAGTTTAGGAGATGCTTTGTTCACTGCGCCTAATCCTCCCAATGGGGCAGTATTTACCTACCACCTCAAGGAAGGGCTAAAGACGGCTAAGCAGGAAAGGAGGGCAGCAGAAAGTAAAAGTCTTAAGGAAACAGGCACTATGGAATTCCCCAGTTGGGAGACCTTGCGTGCTGAGGATATTGCTGAAGCCCCTTTTGTACTATTGACCATTCGAAATAGCACTGGAGAAATCGTGCGCACCTTACAAGGCCCTGGCTCAGCTGGTTTCCATCGAGTAGCCTGGGATTTACGTTATCCGCTATCTGCCAACAGCCGTAGGGGTGGGCCCATGGTGATAGAAGGAGAATATACCGTAGGCTTGTCTATCTATCAAGATGGTGATTTTGAAACCATCGGTAAACCACAACGCTTTCAAGTAAAACCCCTGGGCATGGCAACCATGGCTGCAAAAGATCCAGCGGCGGTCCAAGCTTATTTCGAGGAAGCAGGTGAACTGCAATCCGTCTTACAAGCTAGTTCTAGATACATGGAGGCTCAAATAGAAAATATCGAAACCATCAAACGTCAAGTATTGTCGACGACAGAGGCGGCTAATTACCTGAAAGTACTTCGTAGTCTAGAGGTGCAATTGCAGGACTTGGTACTAGAATTTGATGGAGATCAAACTCGGTCAAGCCGAGCGGAATTTGTACAAGCAGGCCTACTTGGCCGCTTGCGTAGAGCCTTACGCAGCCAATACAATTCCTCGGGCCCGACTGAAACACATCGCGAGAACTACCAAATAGTCAAGGATGCTTTTAGTGACGTTCACCAAAAACTAAAAAGCATTGATAAGAATCTAGGAGACCTACAAGGAAATTTGAAGAAAGCTGGCATTAGGTGGCCAGTAAGCCCAGCTCTGCCCGGTTGGTCAGGCCAATAATTTCTAGTGCTTCGACAAATCCCGTGGGCAATTATCGTACGGGATTTGTCGAAGAAGGTAATTTCTTTATTCCCAACTCAAACTGATCCAATTACGGCTACTGCTGCAATTCCAAACTGAGGTGAAATCTAGAAAGGGGAAAACCATATTGGGATTAGAGCACGATAGGCTGTTAATGTCTATCGCTGTGCCTGTGGTATTGATCATGCTAGCGCCATTGTAGTTGATTACCTGATCAGCTGGATAATAGATCGCGTTCGTACTACCGGAAATGACTTTTTGCCCGATAGCATGACCTACAAAATCTCCATTCTCATTTTCATCTTCAATCGTGATGGCTCCCGTGGCATAACTCGAATTGGCGGTTCCTGCTAAATGTCCAATCAGGCCACCACCTTCCCGCAATACAATGACTTCTCCCGTGGCATAGCAATTCTTAATCAAACTATTTTCTCGAACAGCTCCGATTAGGCCTCCGGCCTCTGGCTTAAAAGCTCTCACCCTGCCCGTCGCGAAGGATAATTCCACTGCACCTAAGCCCACTTCCCCTACCAAGCCGCCAATCATACCTCCTTCTCCTACAACTTTGGAAGTGGAAAAAGATCGAGTGATGGCTCCTTTCTCTAAGGAACCTACAAGTCCTCCAGCTCTATCACCCACAGCTGATACGGTTCCTGTACTAGAACACGATTCAATCTGCCCTTCGATGATCCGCCCGACTAGTGCTCCGATTGGGGAGCCTCCGGTGACATCAGCCTGCACAAGATGCAAGTTTCGGATGGCACCATTGCCCGCCAGCACACCGAATAAGCCTTGGTTAGTGCGAAGGGTCCTTTGCACCATCAGGCCTGTAATGCTGAAACCATTGCCTTCAAAGGTTCCCGTGAAGGGTCTTGCCATGGTACCAATCGGTAACCATCCAGATGGATCGCCAGCAATCAAATCCTGGGCATTGATATCCCGACCTAGGCTATAGTGATTGTTAGGGAAATGTCTAACTAAGTCTAGCTCTTGAGCAGTGTTGATCGAATATGGGCTTGCCAGACTCCCATCACCCGCGGAAAAAGCAGGGACAGGTTCCATTTCTGTAGTGAAATTAATCTCGAAAGGCGATAGCAATTGTTCGCTACCTGGCCCAAGCTCTCCCGCCTCGATTTTTAAGGTATAAGGGGTTGCATAAGCTAATTCTTCGGCGGGAACTACGACCAACTTCAAGCCCCCATCGGTAAGTCCTACAGCTTTGCCCAGTTCCTGTGTCCCCCTAGTTAGCTTTACTGCGGCGGCGGTTTTGGTGTTGTCAACTGGCCGGGAAAACAGTATAGTAAAGGCCGGCTCAATGGATATATCTGTGGCCCCATCTTCTATGCTCAAGCCATTTATCGTAACGGTTGAGATTTTTACTTCTAATTCATCTGATGGATTATCGTCTTCCCTTTTATTGCAGCTGATAAGGAGTAGGAAACTAAATAAGAAAAGAAAACCTGAATGGATGTTGAAAATTGAAGTTCGCATGTCTAAAGGTTTGCAGAAGTGGATACTGTCATGGCAATGCCTTAGAAGCTGTTTGACTTTAACAATGTGGTTTTGTTATGGCTCTTTTTTCCCCACTTTTCGGCTTTTTT
>ENA-UENT01000237-UENT01000237.1-marine-metagenome-genome-assembly--contig:-NODE-237-length-39709-cov-3.344944_pt1 | contig 39709 bp, 23 predicted proteins | sample MGYA00237879_ERZ529330 | MGnify/ENA primary metagenome ERZ529330 (study PRJEB26372, sample SAMN05368345) | marine metagenome | biome: cultured habitat; feature: ocean water; material: water; isolation... | reverse complement strand
AGACTTCCGAAGTCTTGAAGACTTCGGAAGTCTAAGGCCCCATTCGCCGGGCAAGCTCGCTGAAGATACAAAGCTCTAGCTAGATTTTTTCACTCGCAGGGTAGAGAAGTCCAATTCCACCTGCACATCCTGACCAACTGACCAATTCCGGGCTTTTTCTTTTTCCACTCGATGCGACACAGTTTGCCCTTGGATCGACAATTTCACCTTTACTCTCCCCTCTTCTTCAAATAGGGATAGGATAGTCCCTGTGCAGGAAAGACTTTGAGTAACGCTATCAGGAAATAACGCTTGAGGAGAGCAGGTGTTTAGCAAGCGACCCTGTTCAATCACATATACCGTATCAGACAATCGCAAAATCTCATTGGGTTCATGGCTGACCAGAATGGTAGTTAGGCCATACTTTCGGTGAATTTCCAGCAAATACTCTTGTAATTTTAATCGCATTTCCTGATCCAGAGCGGATAGGGGTTCATCTAGTAGCAGTAGCGGGGGTTTTTGGACCAGCGCCCTAGCTAAGGCGACTCTTTGCTGTTGCCCGCCAGAAAGTCGATTGGGTCTACGGTTTTGCAATTCCCGTAGCTCCATCAATTCAATGAGTTCTGCGATGATCGCATCTGGTTGTCCCTTGGGTAGGGCAAAAAGCAAATTCTCTCGCACACTCATATTCGGGAAAAGCGCATAGTCTTGGAACAGAAAGCCCAACTGGCGCTTCTGGGGTGAGAGGAAGATATTCTTATTGTGAGCATACCATTGTCGACCCTCTACTTGTATATGACCAGCATCAGGCCGGAGGAGGCCAGCCAGCATTCGCAAAATGGAAGTTTTACCAGCTCCAGATTTCCCATACAAGGTAACGAACTGTCCCTTTTCTAACTGAATCTCGATGTCGAGTTTCCGTCCTCCTTCCGCAAAATTCAATCTTTTCTCCAGTCTAAATCTAATCATTTCCAGTAGCTTTTAACATGACCACCGTTGACTAGATACACCAACAAGAGGATACAAAAAGTGATGACAAATAAGATCAGTGAATAAGTATTTGCTGCCGCATAATTTAAGGATTCCACTTCATCATAGATGGTAATCGATGCTACTTTAGTCTGCCCTGGAATATTCCCTCCGATCATCAATACTACCCCAAATTCCCCAATGGTATGCGCAAAAGAAAGTACGATGCCTGTCAGCAAAGAGGGGCGTATGTTCGGGAGTAAAACCTTAGTCAGGGTCGTCCACCGGGATTTTCCCAAGATGTAGGCAGCTTCCTTCAAAGAAGGTGAAAGGTTGGCAAAACCGGATTGAATGGGATGCACCATAAAGGGAAGACTATATAATAAAGAACCTATCACGAGGCCTTCAAAAGAAAACACCAAGCGCAAACCCAGGCTGGCATCTAGCCACTGACCGAAGGCATTGTTCGGGCTAAAGGCGAGCAGCAGGTAAAAACCTAGCACCGTTGGCGGGAGAACTAGCGGCATGCTGATCAAGGTCTCTATGACGGGTTTTACTCTATTTTTGGCGTAGGCCAACCAGTAAGCTAAAGGAATAGCTATGATGAAGAGTAAGATCGTGGTCACAAAGGCCAGTCGAAAGGTCAGACTTAAAGGTTGCCAGTCCATCATATCAATCTATCACAAGGTCCGTGCCAGTGCAGGGTTCAAGAATCTTGATGCTTTTGATGAAATTGAGAGAGGTTTAGTCTTTGGGGCATTGTAAATGGGTAGCGAAGATATAAAGTTTCGCTGACACTCGCCGCTTGAATAAAATGTACAATTTGAAGCAGTTCGACTGCTTTCTACAGATCAACTTCTGGAAAACTCCCAACAAATTTTATCTTTAATCAACCGACGCCAGTTACGGCTTCCCGAGCTGGAGAGTAGGATTTACCTTCAACAAAATAGACTATGCCTGCCACTTTGATCCGAAATGGTCGGCTATTCGATGGTACGCAAAACCCATCGAAAATAGCTAACCTATTGATAGAAGACGGTTTTATCCAAACCATCAGCACCGAAGACATTCCAGTTTCCCCCGATACCCGTATTATCGACGCCACGGGCAAATGGGTTACTCCGGGCTTTATTGACAATCACACCCACTATGATGGAGAGGTATTGGTTGCTCCCGGTTTGAAAGAATCAGTACGACATGGAGTGACTACGGTCATGCTTGGAGGATGTTCACTGTCCTTTGTTTGTGCTGAAGTTGAAGATTGCTGCGATATGTTTACTCGGGTGGAAGCCTTTCCCAGAGAGATTCTCTTCCCCATCCTCAAGGATCAAAAGAAGTGGTCTACACCAGAGGAATGGATAGACCATATCAACACCCTACCTGTTGGTCCTAATTTGGCCTCTTTTATCGGGCACTCCGATATCCGTGCGGCTGTCATGGGCATAGATCGATCCCTGGATAAATCCGAACGACCGAGCTCAGAAGAGATCCAGCGGATGAGGGAAATCCTCGAAACCGCGCTGGATGCCGGTTTTGTAGGTATTTCGATGCAACACAATCCCTGGGATAAGATGGATGGTAGACATTGGTCTAAACTACTTCCCGCTGCTTACGCTAAAGGAACCGAAAGACGGGCGCTCACCCGGATTGTGCGGGAACGGGGTGCACACCTACAAGGAGTTCCCAACCTCGTCAACCGTGTTGGTGCCTTCTGGTACATGACGCAAAGTGCCGCCTTCTTTTGGCGAAAGCCCCTCAAAACATCCTTGGTAGCTTTAATGGACTTGAAAGGGGATCCATTTATTCGCCCGATCGTGAGTGCCATTTCAGCCTTTTACAATCGATTCTTACGAGCAGATTTTCGGATGCAAGCTTTTCCAGTACCTTTCCGGGTGTATGCGGAGGGTATGGAACTAGTGATATTTGAAGAATTCCCAGCTGGAGAGCTGGCACGCCACCTTTCCCGAGACCTAAAAAAGCGGAATACCACCTTAATGGACCCGGAGTACCGCAAGACCTTTAAGAAAAACTACCGCAGCAAACTGACGCCCAAAGTGTGGCAAAAAGATTTCGGTGATGCCTACGTGATCGAGGCGCCAGATCAATCCTTGATTGGTAAATCCTTCCTGGAGATTGCCGAGGAGAGGGAACAACATCCAGTTGATGCCTTTCTGGATCTGGTGGTAGAAATGGATAAAGAAATCCTTTGGGAAACGACAATCGGGAATCACGACCCTTCCCGCTACAAACCCCATTACAATGATCCTAATGTAGTAATCGGTTTCGCGGATTCGGGGGCACATATCAACAATATGGCTTTTTATAATCTGCCGATTCGCGTGCTACGATATGTTCAGGCTTCCCACGAGAAAGGAGAACCACTCATGTCTTATGAAAAGGCCATTTGGAGACTGACTAAGGAGAATGCAGACTTCTTTAATATCGATGCCGGACATTTGGCAGAAGGTAAACGAGCTGATATCGTCATTCTTGATCCCGAGGAGTTAAGTGACAGCGTGCACGAATATCACACAGCTCCCTTCTTGGAGGATTGTGATCGATTGGTGAATCGAGATGATGAAGTCGTTAAACTGGTCATGATTGGTGGAAAGATAGCCTGGGAAGATGGTCAATTCTCCGCTGGCTTTGGCCAAGAACGCTTTGGCCAATTCCTGCAAGCCAATCACACCTATTCTAGTCCTACCCAAAAGAAAGTCAGTGCCCATGAAAGTGCATTATCGGACGTGTCACCTGTGTGAGGCCATGTGCGGCCTCCGAATTGAAACGGATGGTGATAAAGTAGTAAAGATTGAAGGCGACAAAGAGGACGTCTACAGCAAGGGACATATCTGCCCGAAAGGTGTGGCCTTACAGGATATTCACAATGACCCAGATCGGCTTAAGTATCCTATGCGAAGAAAAGGTGAGGAGTGGGAAAGGATTAGCTGGGCCGAAGCCTTCCATGAAGTAGAAACCAATCTGAACGCCATTAGAGATAAATATGGCCCAGATTCGCTAGGACTGTACATGGGTAATCCCGGAGTACACAATACCGGAACGGGTTTATTCTTTTTCGATTTCGCCAAGGCCTTGGGCGCCAGAAATAGATTTGCTTCTCATTCGCTGGATCAACTCCCGCAGATGTTCGTTAACGGAGAGATGTTTGGTCACCAGGCCATGTTTCCGGTGCCGGATTTGGAGCGCACAAGCTATTTCCTCGCCTTGGGTGCCAACCCACTGGTCAGTAATGGCAGCATCATGTCAACGCCAGATATTCAGGGTAAGTTGAAGAGCTTACAAGCGCGGGGAGGGAAGTTCGTGGTGATTGACCCTCGGCGTACCCGTTCCGCGAAGCTGGCAGACGAGCACTACTTTATTCGCCCGGGCACGGATGTACTGTTTCTTCTAGCCTTTGTTCATGTTCTTTTCGAGCAAAAACTGCTGCGGGTAGATACAGTAGTGGCTTACACGGATGGAATTCCGACGATGGAAGAGCTCACCCAAGCCTATAACCCAGAACTAGTGGCTCCACTTATCGGCATTGAGGCTAGTGTGATTCGACAAATTGTTCAGGACTTTTGCAGCGCAGAACAAGCCATCTGTTATGGCCGACTTGGGGTTTCGGTACAAGAATACGGCAGTTTATGTCATTGGTTGATCAATTCGATCAATATCCTTACGGGGAATATAGATCAGGCAGGCGGGGTGATGTTCCCCAGACCCGCCATGGATTTCGTCAAGCTGCTCAAGCATGAGGCCAAAGCTTTCCGCTGGAAGAGTCGAGTACGGGGCTTACCAGAGGTCGCCTCAGATTTACCGAGTACAGTAATGGCAGAGGAGATGCTCACGCCTGGAGATGGCCAGATCAAGGCTATGATTACCTTGGCTGGTAATCCTGTTCTATCTGCCCCAAATAGTAGCCAGTTGGATAAGGCCTTCAGCCAGTTGGAATATCAGGTAGCCATCGATATTTATTTGAATGAAACGACCCGGCACGCTAACATCATTCTCCCTCCGGCCACGGCCTTGGAGGTCTTGCACTATGATTTTGTGTTGAATATCGTAGCGCTTCGCAATGTGGCTAACTTTTCCGCTCCGGTTTTCCCCATTAATGAGAACCAGAGATATGATTGGCAAATCATTTTAGAATTACAGAAACGCCTGGAAAGAGGCAACGCCCTCCTACTCGGACTAAAGCACCGCATTCTCTCCTGGCTCACCCCGGAACGCCGAATAAATCTTGGTCTACGTATTGGCCCTTACGGCCTATTCAGCAAACATAGACTGAGCCTACAGAAACTCAAGGACAATCCCCATGGGCTAGATTTCGGTCCCTTGCAACCTGCATTACCCAAACGCCTATTCACCAAGAACAAGCGCATTAATCTGGCTTTTCCACGTATACTGGAGGACCTGAAGCGTATTCCCGATTTGATCGAGCGGCAAAACGGCAATTCTGATGCCTTGGTCTTAATCGGCAGGCGAGATCCAAGATCAAATAACTCCTGGATGCACAACAGTATCCGACTGGTCAAAGGGCCCAACCGATGTACCCTCCTCATGCATCCCAAAGATGCAACCAAGCGACGGCTGGCGAGCGGTAGTCTGGTAGAAGTATCCTCCGCTACCGGACAAATCAAGTTACCCGTTGAGTTCAGTGACGATATCATGCCAGGAGTAGTCTCTATTCCGCATGGCTGGGGGCATAAACTAAAAGGAACCAAAATCCGAGTAGCAGAGCAGAAAGCAGGTGTAAACGTCAACGAACTCACCTCTGAACAAGTCGTCGATGCTCCGACCGGGAATGCTGTGTTGAATGGTATTGTAGTAGAGGTGCGCCCTGTTCGACAGGATCAGCAGGTAGCGGCCAGTGCGAATGCGGGTTAGGCACTAAAGCTCTTTATACATTCGGTGCATTCCTTTCAACTCCTCCTTAAACAGAGGTGCCTCCAACCTAGTCTTGCTATGAAAATCAAAGCCTAATTTTTGGTAGAAAGCCATGGCGGCTGTATTCGTATCAATCACACAAAGAAAGAAGATTGTTTTGCCCTTCATTTTAGCTTGGTTCATTAGCTCCTCCATAGTATAACGACCTAAGCCCTTCCCCTTTTCTGCTGGAAGCATGTAGATTTTTTCCAATTCACAACAGGAGTCCGCTGTAGATCCTGGCAAAGCGCTGGTCCATTTCATTTTAGCAAAGCCTACTATCTTTCCTTCATCTTCCACGAAGTAATAACCAATGTCGGGATCCTCCAATTCACGCCGCAAGCGCTCCTCATTGAATTGATCTTGTAGGTAAATTTCTAAGCCATTTCCATCCCAATGATGTCCAAAGTTGGTACTATAGGCGATTTGACTGATTTCTTGAAGTTCTCTGAGCTTCGTAGGAGGGATTTCGTGAATCTTCATCTTGGGTCTTATTTTAGCAGGGTTAAATATACTACCAACAAATACTCAAAATACTATTGCCCCTCGATCAATTTTCACCGATTATAAACAATCTACTGACTCATCAATAAATATTGTTATCTTACAGTAAATAGTCTCAGGAAAGGAAGTATTTGCCTCCTGGATATCTGAAACATCTCACCCCTATAGTGGACTTCACACTTCGAACATCTTTCTCCTTATTCTAAATTCATGTTATTAGCCCCTCTCTGACTCATCAGCCTCCGGCGGAGATCAATACAAAGCCGACCAAGTCATGATTCAACGAATGGCATCGTAAGCCTGGATACAGCTTACAAAAGATATGGGTAATCAAGAAAAAGCACGGCTGTACTTTGAAAAACTGCTAAAAGTTGCGGAATCGCCTGATAGTGAAAGGGCCGAAATTAAGAACGCAAGAGCATTTCTTGAAAACCTCTAGGGATTAAGGATCAGCAGTGTCATGAGACCATCTTCATGATCAGTTGGATTGTCGTTCTCGCCTTTGATAAGGACCAAGGATTTGGATTCACCGAATCGAATCAACTAATGCACCAAGTCAGAAGTAGAGCCTAGCTTATACTAAAGACAACTATTGTAAACTCCGATCAGAATTGAAGCAGAAATTAAATGACTCTTCAAATTCATAAACAAGTAAACTTAAAACACTTCTTATGCTATTGTCAATAAAACACCTCCCCCTCTTACTATTGATAATTTGGGTGAGGCCAGGTTTTGCTCAGCCAGATTCAGAAAAAGCCACTCTTTCAAAGAAGGAATGGGTAATCCCAGGGAAAGAATTACCTGCTCCTGCGGCAGCAAGTCAAAACATAAGAATGATCCTTGGTAGCATACCTGCCCCCAATCTGTCTCAATCCAAGCAATTTAGAATCCAAGAGGAAGAGGCTTGGGGTAGCTTCATTGCAGCAGCAGATGACGGCATGAATCAGGTCGTTGATCAACTCATCCAGCAATTTTCAGTATCCATTCGGAATGAAGAAATCAATGGAGTAAAGGTCCAATACGTAAGCTCTCCTACGATAGCTCCAGAACATAAGGATCATCTATTTATCCATCTGCACGGAGGTGCTTATGTGATTGGTGGAGGGAAAGCGGGGCTTTGGGAAGCTATTATCTTGGCTGCACGAGCCCAAATAAGGGTAATCTCGATCGATTATCGTATGCCTCCGAAATCCCCATTCCCGGCTGCAATTGATGACGTAGTTAAGGTATATCAAGAATTGCTAGAGAAACATTCCGTACAGCAGATGGCCCTTGGAGGTACTTCCGCGGGAGGAGGATTAGCGCTGGCATCCATTCACAAATTTAATGCCTTAGGTATAGCTTTGCCTGCTGCGCTTTTCTTAGGCACACCTTGGTCAGATTTAACTAAAACGGGAGATACTCACTTTACCAATGAAGGGATCGATCACGTTCTAGTAAGTTATGATAGTTGGTTAAAAGATGCTGCTCTCCTGTATGCTGGAGATCAAGAGCTGAATAACCCTCTAATATCTCCTATCTATGGGGATCTTACTTCTTTCCCGCCAACCTGCATCGTTACGGGTACTCGCGATTTATTATTAAGTGATGCCGTCCGAACACATCGAAAACTAAAACTAGCTGGGGTCAAAGCTGAACTCAACGTATATGAGGGATTGTCGCATGCAGATTACATGCTGCTATATGATACCCCCGAATCAATACAGGTATATACAGAATTGGGAAAGTTTTTGGCTGAGCACCTTCATTAGGGGGAGCTTGAATTAAGTAGTGGAGGATAAGTCCCTCACTACTTAAAATGTATCCATAGAGTATGAGTAATAGTATTTTTAGGTATTTTGGACATACTGTTTGTTAGGCTAACTGTACCTTAAATGAAATACCAACTGACCCTTATCCTCGCCTTTACCCTTCAATCTTTATGGGCTCAGACAAAGGCTGATGATCTATATCTGTATGATAAAATCTCTACCGTTTCCGAAGATCAAATCTTCAAAACCGAAGGCTATTACAATTGGGGGAGTTCCATTATTAAGGGGCCGGAAGGAAAATACCATCTCTTCTATTCCCGCTGGAAGAAGGAACATACTTTCTATGGTTGGTTGACGTATTCGGAGGTTGCGCGCGCCACTTCAGATCAGCCCACCGGTCCCTGGACTTACCAAGAAACTGTCTTGCAAGGAAGAGGAAAGGGCTTTTGGGATGCCATAACAGCACACAACCCGAAGATTAAATTCTTTGAAGGTAAATACTATCTGTACTATATATCTACCAATCTAGGTCAACAAGATTTCACGGATCAAGACCTGATAGCTACTCACGGAAAAACCTTGGCGGATGACACTCGTAGAGCGCTGCGTGAAAATCAACGAACAGGCGTGGCGGTGGCTTCTTCCCTAGCTGGGCCGTGGACACGCCAATCTAAAGCCTTGATAGAACCGGAGGGTCCGATTACGACGCTCACGGTGAATCCTGCTATTGATCGAGGCGCAGATGGTCGTTACTATTTGGTTGTGAAAGGAGACAAACCCAATGAAACTCGATTCATCCGCAACCAAGCCATCGCGGTATCAGATCGTCCCGATGGGCCCTTTCAAATGCAAGATAAAGCCGTGATTGATGATCTGGATACCGAAGATATGTCCATCTGGTTTGACCAGGATCGACAGCGCTTCTATGGTGTATTTCATGCTCACCAGTACATTGGACTGATCACCTCGGCAGATGGTATCAAATGGGAGAAGGCCAATGAATACTTTCTAAAAAACAAAGTGATCCAAAAGCAGGATGGCATCCGTATTTTACCTGACCGAATGGAACGGCCTTTTGTCTATGTGGAAGATGGCGTACCCAAAGCGTTGTCACTTGCAGTTAAAAAGGGAGATGAATCTTATACCGTTTTTCTTCCGATCCAACATCCAGCAATACCACTTCCTAACCAGCGCCAAATCGCTTGGCAAGAAGCGGAGCTCGGAGTGGTCTTTCATTACGACCTCCACGTTTTCGATGGCCAAAAATATAGGCAAGGAGATAATCGCATTAAACCCATTCCTGATTATCAGATATTCAATCCTACTCAACTTGATACGGACCAATGGATTCGGGCAGCCAAAGATGCAGGTGCGACCTTTGCTATCCTGACCGCCACGCATGAAACGGGATTCGCCTTGTATCAATCCGAAGTGAACCCTTATTCTTTAAAAGCCGTCAATTGGCGAGATGGGAAAGGAGACATTGTAGCAGATTTTGTAGCCTCCTGTCGAAAGTATGGCCTGAAGCCCGCCATTTATGTCGGTATTCGTTGGAATGCCTTTTTGGGTGTGCATAACTTCAAGGTCAATGGCGAAGGACAATTTCAGAAAAATAGACAAGCCTGGTACAAGCAAATGGCGGAAGGGATGGTTGAGGAATTGTGCACTAAATATGGAGAACTCTTCGAAATTTGGTTTGATGGAGGGGCAGACCACCCAAAGAATGGTTCACCAGATGTGTTGCCGATTGTCAGGCAATATCAACCCAATTGCCTATTTTACCATAATGCACAGTTGGCGGAAGCTAGATGGGGTGGATCGGAGTCAGGGACGGTTAGTTATCCTTGTTGGGCTACCTTCCCCTACCCTGCTACGGGGGCTGGCGAAAGTGCCAAAAAAGATATAGCCAAGGACAACTTCAAGTTGCTAAAGGAAGGAGATCCCAATGGAGGCTTTTGGGTACCAGCCATGTCCGATGCCCCGCTGAGAGGCTACAACGGGCGACATGAGTGGTTTTGGGAACCTGGAGATGAAGCACATATTTATCCGGTTGAAAAGCTGGTGGACATGTATGAAAAATCCGTAGGTCGAAATTCAACGCTCATTCTGGGGCTTACGCCAAATGCGGATGGTTTGATGCCAGCTGAGGATGTGGAGCGTTTGAAGGAATTTGGAGCAACCATAAAGCGACGCTATGCGAAGCCGATCGCCACCACTCAAGGAATCGGTAAAAGTATTTTGCTGAAAATTCCAAAAAAGAGGCAGGTCAACCGAGTGGTTTTACAGGAAAATATCATCAAAGGAGAACGAGTTAGACACTTTCGACTGGAAGGTAAAACTAGTCAGGGCTGGCAAAACATATTTGAAGGATCTTGTATCGGACATAAATTTATCCACCGGTTTAAGTCCGTGGAGGTCACGGCCATGCGTCTAACTATTACGAACTCCATCGCAGAACCCGACATCAAGACCTTTTCCGTTTTTGATATTGAAAATTGAACTTAAGTATGAAACCCAAATCAATTCGTTTAATGCTCTCAACCGCCCTAGTCTGTTGGGGTGCGCTATCTGTATTAGGTCTAACTGATCCGTACCCCAAAAATCCGGATATTGACGCGATCAACTATCGATTCGAGTTTGAGTTTTCAGACGAAACCGATGAAATCCAAGGTAAAACAACAATGGATGTCCGTTTTCTAAGGGACAGCATTGAGCAACTGCGGCTAGACTTAATCAACAAGATAGATGCCCCTGGAAGCAAAGGTATGACCGTACTCTCCGTAGAATCTGCGGGAAAGACAGTAACCTTCCAGCACGAAGCGGATGTCTTACTCATTTCCCTCCCCTATCCCTCCAAAAAAGATCAGCGCCTTCAATTCACCATTACCTACCAAGGTACTCCCGCCACCGGACTGGTCATTGGAAACAACAAGTACGGAGATCGCTGCTTCTTCAGTGACAACTGGCCCAATAAAGGCCGGAATTGGCTCCCCATGATCGATCACCCTTACGACAAAGCCACTTGCGAATTCATTGTGACGGCGCCAGCACATTACCAGGTCATCTCCAATGGCTTACTGGTAGAAAAAACAGATATGCCTGGAGGAACAAGGTTGACGCACTGGAAGCAATCGGTGCCCATTGCCCCTTGGCTTTTCACCTTAGGCGTTGCCCGCTTTGCGGTGCAAGAAGTGGACACCTTTGAGGGGAAGTCTATCCAAACCTGGGTGTACCATCAGGATCGAGAAGCTGGCTTTTACGATTTTGCCGTTCCGACCAAGAGAGCACTGGAATTCTACAGTAGCTACATTGGACCGTTTTCCTACGAAAAGCTAGCCAATATCCAAAGTAATGCTGTAGGTGGTGGGATGGAAGCAGCCTCAGCCATTATGTATGGCGACAATTCGGTCACGGGCAAGCGTACGGAGAGATGGCGCAACATTATTATTCATGAAGTAGCTCATCAGTGGTTCGGTAACTCCGTCACTGAATACGATTGGGATGATGTTTGGTTGAGCGAAGGATTTGCCACCTATTTTACCTTGCTTTTCATTGAACATGAGTATGGTCGGGATGCCTTCCTCGAAAAACTTGATAAAAGCAAGGAGATAGTTGACCGTTTTAATTCACTAAATCCAGGCTACCGAATCGTGCATGATAATCTCAAAGACATGCGCAAGGTAACTACCATACAAACTTATCAGAAAGGGTGCTGGATTCTACACATGTTACGAGGAGTAATGGGAACGGACAACTTTTGGCAGGGTATCAGGACCTATTATCAAAAGTATCGGAATAGCCACGCTTGCACTCTGGATTTCCAAAGAGAAATGGAGGAGGCTTCCGGTAAAGATCTCTCCATTTTCTTTCAGCAATGGCTGTATGAGCCAGGAGCATTAGAAGTTGCGGGAGGATGGAAATACAATCCAACTTCCAAAGAAGTTGAGATTGTCTTGGATCAGGTCCAGGAAGATGGAAGTTTGTTTGAAATGCCGATGGAAGTTGCTCTTTATTTCGAGGACCAAGATCAATCCCAATTGGAAGTCCTGCAAATCAGTAAAAAATCAAATCACTTTATCATCAAGGTTCCGGAAATGCCACAGAAGATCAAATTGGACCCAAATACCTGGGTGCTCATGGATGTTTTGAGCTTTGAACAGCAAAAAAAGTAAAAGTCCAACATTCAGCAAAAAAATCTTTAATCCTGTAGAGAATCTAGCTTCGCTCAGCCTTGTATAGCAAGGCTTTTAGCCTAATTACCCCATCATAAGAAGGCTCTTGTCCTAGGGCCTTCGATCTCACCTATCACATATTTTTTTCTTAGCCAGGCAACCCACCCCATTACGGCGCTCGTAAGGCCTTAAGAATAGTTTCTCAGAAATTCGACAATACCCAAGGAAGTAAGAATATGGATGGAGATCTCTACAATTTAATTAGGTAAAGGACTCAGGATAATATGTCAAAAACAGCGCACCTGATTTACATTTCCATTATGTCTGGAATTGTAATTCTGACTACCATTTTTCTGGCGTATAAGGGATACTCCTACTATTCCACCCCATTTGAGGAGCGTTTTTATCACCCAGATCACGAAAACTTTAAGGCCGCGGGGCTCTATGGTCATGGGCTGGGATTCATCGGTACTTTTCTGATTTTATTTGGCGTGGTGATGTACATCGTACGGAAACGCTATAAATTTTTTGCGCGCTGGGGTCGACTGAAGTATTGGCTAGAGTTTCACATTTTCCTGTGTACACTTGGTCCGGTAATGATACTCTTTCACACCGCCTTCAAATTTGGGGGCATTGTATCGATAGCATTCTGGAGTATGGTGGCTGTCGTGCTAAGTGGAGTAATTGGCAGATACATTTACATCCAGATCCCGAGATCGATTGAAGGTCGCGAACTCTCACTTAATGAAATAAAGGAAACCAAGACCAACATTGGATTGGTACTGAGCAAAAACTATGAACTTGATCAGATGAGTCAGCAAGGGATTCTAGCGGCCATTGAAGTGCCCACTGTCTCCATGGAAGGGAATCTCTTCACCCGGATTCTCCAACGCTCTTTCGACGATCGCAGGAAATTAAGTCGCATCAAGAAAACCCTGCGGCAAAACCAACTAAGGTGGCGCGATATAAAGAAAGTAACAAAACTGGTAAAAGATGAAATGGCCATCAACAATCGCATCGAACGGCTACAAAGCATGCAACAACTATTTAAATATTGGCATGTAGCCCATTTACCTTTTGCTCTCGTGATGTTGGTGATCGTGGTTTTACACGTAGCCATTACACTGGCCTTGGGTTACACCTGGATTTTCTAAAGAATCAGATGAAAGCAATCACCGACTACTGAAGCTCGCACCACTGTGAACGGTAAGGACCCCTCCATTGATTTCTAAGAATTAGAAAATAAAACATGCTTTTAGAACAGATCATCATTTATGGGACCGTCATTCTATTTTGCTTGGCTATTGTCATGATCTACCTACGTAAACTAAAGCAAGCATCTGAGGTGGTGGAGGCAAAAATTGAGAAGGCCAAGGAAGAGGGCCTCCATGAACCGGTCTCCCTTCATCCTGTGATTGACCTCAGTACCTGTATTCAAAGTGGAGCTTGTATAGAGGCTTGTCCAGAAAAGGACATCATTGGAATTTTAAACGGTGGAGGAGTTTTAATTAATGCTTCCAGCTGTGTCGGGCACGGCGCCTGCTTTCATGCCTGCCCTGTGGAAGCCATCTCATTGGTTATCGGAACGGAAAAAAGAGGTGTCGATTTACCGCACGTTAGCGAGAATTACGAAACGAACGTTCCTGGAATTTATATCGCCGGCGAACTTGGGGGAATGGGCTTGATCAAGAATAGTGTAGAACAAGGTAGTGCTGCCGTTGAAAACATGGTCAAATTAGGATTCAAGAAAGATGACTCTACCTTGGATCTCTTAATCGTTGGAGCAGGGCCAGCAGGGATTGCGGCTTCTCTCACAGCGAAGAAATATAAACTGAATTTCGTCACCCTGGAGCAAGACACCCTGGGTGGGACGGTGTTTACCTTCCCTCGTTCAAAGATCGTTATGACTGCCCCAATGGACCTCCCATTGTATGGGAAAGTGAAGTTGTATGACACCAGCAAAGGTGAATTGCTGGACCTTTGGAACAAAGCCTTATCGAAGAACAACATTAACATTCAAGAGAAGACTAAGGTAGAAGCGATTGAAAGGAAAAATGGTCACTTCAAAGTGACCACCCAAAAGGGAGTAGAATACAAAACCAAGCAGGTTTTGCTGGCCATCGGTCGTCGTGGCTCTCCTCGAAAATTGGGTGTGGCTGGCGAAATGACCGAAAAAGTAGCTTATAGACTGCTAGAGCCAGAACTTATTGCAGACAAAAAAGTGGTGGTCGTAGGTGGCGGAGACTCTGCTGTGGAAGCTGCTCTGCAATTGGCGCCGCAAAACCACGTCACATTATCCTACCGCAAAGACAAGTTTAGCCGAATAAAACCTAAAAATAGGGAGAAGATACTAGCAGCTATTTCAGCGGGTGAAATAGATATGCGATACAACACCAATCTAACGCAGATTGATAAGCAGCAGGTGGAGATTACGGACCTTAGCGGAAGCAGTCAACAGCTTGCCAATGACCTAGTCTACATTTTCGCCGGAGGAGAGTTACCCACTCACTTCCTAAAGAAAGCAGGTGTCAAAATCACCAAACGCTTTGGGTACACCATGAAGAAATATTGATCATCCAGCGGTAACAGGACAAGAATACATGAGCATTCGGATCATACATATCATCTTTTTGAGTCTAGCCTGCCTGTCGGGCTTGCAGGCGCAATTATCTCCAGGGAAATTGACCCAGGCGCATGCTCATTTGGAAGGGATGTTCAAATGCACGGATTGTCACGTGCTAGGAGGGAAATTAGATAATAATAAATGCCTCCAATGCCACGAAGAGATACAAACACTGCTTGACCAAAATAGAGGCTATCACAGCTCAAAGGAGGTGCGCGGTCAAGATTGTGCCAAATGCCATAGCGAGCACCATGGCCGCAATTTCGACATGATGCGCTTTGATCAGGACAATTTTGATCATGACCTGACTGGCTATGAGTTAACTGGGGGGCATCGTCGCATCGAATGTCGAGATTGCCACATACCGGACTACATCAGTGATCGGGAGCTTAAAAAGCGGGAAGACCCCTTTCTTGGACTGAGCGAAGATTGCATTTCCTGCCACGAAGATGTGCATCAAAACACCTTATCCACGAACGATTGCGCCAGCTGTCACTCAACCGAAGAATTTGCTCCAGCCACTTTCTTTGATCACGACGATACCGACTATCCGTTGGTCGGGAAACACCAAGAGGTGGACTGTATTGAATGCCATCAGAAAGAAATGCGAAACGGCAAGGAATTCCAGGTATTTACCGGGATTCCTTTTGGCAATTGTATTGACTGTCATGATGATGTGCATGAGGGTAACTTAGGGAATGATTGCAAACAATGTCACTCTGAGGAGTCTTTCACTTCCATGCGTCGAGCTCGTCGCTTTAATCACAACCAAACCAACTTCCCACTAAAGGGAGCACACAAAAGCGTTAACTGCGCAGAATGCCACGACCTAAACCAAGCCTTGGATGAATTATTTCAAGATCAGGTCGGGATCGCCACCAACGATTGCGTTGCCTGTCATGAGGATGTACATGACAACAAGTTCGGCACCAATTGCGCAGAGTGCCACAATGAAAAATCATTTCTCAGCGTAGACACAGATGGCTTTGATCACAACCGAACAGACTTCAGACTTAAAGGGAAACATCAGGTGGTAGATTGTAGAGAATGCCATACCGAGAGCTTGACTACCCCACTCGAACACAATGCCTGTGCATCTTGCCATACGGATTATCATGAGGGTGAGTTCATGGTAAATGGTAGCGGTCCTGATTGCGCAGAATGCCACACTGAAGATGGTTTTGAAGGATCGCTATACACCATCGATCAACACAATGAATCCAACTTCCCATTAGATGGTGCGCATATAGCCACTCCTTGTTTTGCATGTCATCTTACGGAAGAAAAATGGCGATTCAGAAACATCGGCGAGCGCTGCGTGGATTGCCATGATGATGTGCATGAGGGATACATAGCTGCTACCTACTACCCCAATCAAGCCTGTGAGGCTTGCCATATTACCGATAACTGGACCACTAATCACTTTGATCACAACCTAACAGATTTCGCACTGCAAGGCAGGCACCAGGAGGTCAGCTGCATGGAATGTCATGCCACAGCGGAAACATCTACCGAAAATAGATATGCAGGCTTTGTGGATACCCCTAATGAATGTGCAGCCTGTCATGAGGATGTACATGAGGGGCAATTCGTGGAAAATGGCATCACAGATTGTGCTAGATGCCATGGCTTTGACGATTGGAGTATGGAGGATTTTGACCATGATCAAACCGCCTTCAAGCTAGAAGGTGCTCATACTACAGTAGCCTGTGAGGCCTGCCATAAACCGTACGAAGATGAGAATGGAAAAACTTTTGTCCAATACAAATTCAAGAGCTTCGAATGTATAGACTGTCATCATTAATGGTTTTGCTGGGCTTGACTTGCAGTCTTTTTGCACAGTCGCCCCATGGCAAAGATTTCAAGATGAATTGCGCGGATTGCCATTCTTCGGATAGCTGGGACATTCCTCTGGAAGCCTGGAATTTGGACCGATCTAGTTCGCCTAGACACGAACTAGCCAATCGGTTTCCAAACGATTCGCTGCGCTTCAACCATAACGACACCAATTTTCCGCTAGAAGGAGGCCACGCTAGGACCGATTGCAGGCTCTGTCACGAGGCATTAGTTTTTCAGGAAACCGAAACTGCATGTATCTCCTGTCATACTGATCTGCACAATATGACAGTGGGATCGGACTGTGCCAGGTGTCATACAGTCGATAACTGGTTAGTCGATAACATAACTGAGTTACATCAGGATAATGGCTTTCCACTTCTAGGTATTCACGCTATAGCTACTTGTACCGATTGTCACGTCTCGGAATCGGGGCTGCAATTCCATCGATTGGGCAATGAGTGTGTGAATTGCCACTTACAGGATTTCGTCGCTACTACTGCACCCAATCATATAGAATCAGGCTACTCACAGGAATGTATAGACTGTCATGATGTCAATGCCTTTGACTGGTCTTCGGAAAATATTTTGCATGACTTTTTCCCTTTGGTCAAAGGACACGACATTGACTGTATTCAATGCCATACAACGGGTACGTACGAAGCCATTCCAAGTGATTGTATCTCCTGCCATGAGATGGATTATGAAGTAGCTTTAAACCCAGATCACAAGGCCTTGAACTTTGGAACAGATTGTGCTGCCTGCCATACCTTAGATCCTGATTGGATGCCTGCTCAATTCCGAGAGCATGATGATTTGTATTTCCCGATCTACAGTGGAGCACATGGAGGAGAATGGTCGGAATGCATGGAATGTCATCCGAATCCTGCCAACTACGCGGAGTTCACTTGTACTACCTGCCACCAACGCGGTGATACCGATGATGAGCACGATGGCGTTAATGGCTATGTTTATGAAAGCAATGCTTGTTTGGCTTGCCATCCCACCGGCAGTGAAGATGATAACTTTGACCACAATCGAACTAACTTCCCGCTAACCGGTGCACATATCGGCGTGGATTGCAATAGCTGCCATACCAATGGCTTTGCCGGAACACCTACGGATTGTGCTGCCTGTCATAGCATGGACTTTGAGCAAACGACCAGCCCTGATCACCAGTTATTGGGTTTCTCCATGGATTGCGCCTCCTGTCACACTACCGATCCCAACTGGATGCCCGCTACCTTTGCGGATCATGATAACTTCTATGAATTGAGGGGAGCGCACGCCCAGATTGCGAATGATTGCGCTGCTTGCCACAATAGTACCTTCACCAACACCCCTACTACCTGTTTTGGATGTCATGAATCAGATTACAATGATGCCGATGATCCAAATCACCGTTTAGCTCAGTTTCCGACGAACTGTCTAGATTGTCACAATGAGAATGCTTGGGAACCTGCCAATTTTGATCATGATGGCTTGTATTTCCCGATCTACAGCGGTAATCACCAGGGAGAATGGAACCAGTGCACCGAGTGCCATACCACACCTGGCAATTTTGCCTTATTCAGCTGTATTGACTGTCACGAACATAATGATCCAAACGAGCTAGCCGACGACCATCAAGGCGTAGCCAATTATCAATTTTTGAGCACGGCCTGCTTTGTGTGCCATCCAAACGGTGATTAACCCAAGCATACCCATGACACAAAAACACACCTATCTAATAGCAATCTTGCTAGTGCTCGGGGGCTGGGTACAAGCGCAAGAGCAAGTGCTTTTCGAGAACGGGACGGTTTCCTTCCTTACTTCTCGAAATGTATATGTAAAGTTTGCCTCCACTAAAAACCTGAATGTTGGAGATACACTTTATTTGCAACAAGAGCAGGCTTTGATTCCTGTCTTAGTAATTGCAAACAAGTCTTCCTCCTCGACCGTATGCTCACCGATTGGCAACATTAAACTAGAGGTAAAGGACCAAGTGGTAGCAGCTATCAAGAAACCGGAGAAGAAAGAAAAGGAGAATGACATTCCTGTTGCCGCTACGACACCAGATCCAACCACTAGCCCAATCAACAATGATCCAATCGTAAAGCCGATTGAGGATCGGGAGGAGGAGGAAGTTTTATTTAAGGAAAAGATCAAGGGCCGGGTTTCAGTAGCGTCCTACAACAATCTGTCCAATTACCGCAACCTGCATCGCATGCGTTATGCCTTTTCCTTCCGAGGTTATAATCTGAATGATTCGCGCCTTTCGATCGAGAGTTATGTGACTTTTCGACATGAATTAAACGACTCCATTCGACTAAACGAGGCACTCAAGGTATATGCCTTATCTGCCAAATACAGCTTCGATAAGACAACCCATCTGACTTTTGGACGAAAGATTAACCCGAAGTTTTCCAGCATGGGAGCCATTGATGGGCTCCAATTTGAAAAGGGATTCGGCAATAATTTCAGCATAGGAGCAATCGCTGGCACTCGGCCCGACCTTCGCGATTACGGCTTAAATCTGGATCTATTGCAATATGGTGCCTATGCCAGTTTTTCGACGGCAGTACCCGCTCGGTTTTCGCAAACGACTGTTGGGTTTATTGAGCAAATGAATAAAGGGAATACAGATCGACGCTTTGCCTATTTCCAACATTCCAGCACCCTAGCGAAAAATTTGAACCTCTTTGGTTCATTTGAAATTGACCTCTACGAGAAAATCAACGAGCAGATCAATAGTCAACCACGTTTGACGAATCTATTTGCCTCTTTGAGATACCGCCTCAGCCGCAGTCTACGATTTTCTGCCTCTTATGACAACCGAAGAAATATCATCTACTACGAGTCCTATCGGAATTTCATCGACCAATTGATTGAAGATGAAACTCGGCAAGGCTTGCGTTTCAGTTTTCACCACAGACCATTCAAAACGATTTCCTGGGGAGCTACTACTGGTGTCCGATTCCAAAAGAGCCAAGCCAACCCCTCCCGCAACCTAAATGGTCATCTGACTTTTAGCAGGGTACCCTTTATTAAAGCTAGAGTAAGTCTACGAGCGAATTTCCTACAGACAGACATCATTGATAGTCAGATCTTTGGGGTCCGAATCCATAAACCCCTAATTCGCAATAAGTTGGATGCGGAATTATTCTATCGATGGGTCGACTACAAGTACAAAATTGGCGACCGCGTGCTGCACCAGAATATCGCTGGTGCGAATCTCTCCTTCCGGCTCCAAAAAAACCTCTCCCTACACCTGTTCTACGAGGGAATTTTCGACAATAACAATCAAATTTATCATCGCCTTAATGCCCGCATTATTAAGCGATTTTAGGATCATACTATAATTCAAGATCATGAATAGACTCCAATCCATAATAGGCTTAACTATAATCAGCATTCTGGTACTGTCCTGCGATTCCAAACCGCGTGTTATCCAAGGCCAACCCATCTCCACTGCCCAAGCAGGGAGTCCCAACATTCCTGCCTGGGATGATCCCAAACCTCTAGTGCCGACAACTACTTCCACTAGCTCAGCAGTACATGAGGTAACGGTAAAAGAGATTTTGAATACAGAAAAATACAGCTACCTACTAGTCGAGGAAAACGAGAATGAATTTTGGGTGGCCATTTCCAAGAGAGATGTCAAAGCAGGCGGAATTTACCAATACAAAGGTGGATTATTGAAGAAAAATTTCTTTAGCAGAGAGTTCAATCGAGTCTTTGAAACCGTATACCTCGTATCCAACATTTGGGAAAAGACAGATCGCCCAGGAAGCGGATCTGACAGGGATCAAGCGCATCCCAAAATACAGGGCGGCCAAACTCTCCCAGATTTAGAGGTGGGTAAAATCACACCTACAGCTGGAGCCATTAGTCTCGCAGAACTATTCGCCAATAAAGCCTCCTATAATGGCAAACTAGTGAAGATTACCGGCAAGTGTGTCAAGATTAATCCAATGATCATGGGTCGAAACTGGGTACACATACAAGATGGCTCCGGGCAAGAACTAGATCTTACCGTTACCACCTCCCAGCTTGTTAGATTGGGTGATATCGTCTCCCTAGAAGGAACCATAATCCTGGACAAGGACTTTGGAGCTGGATATCGGTACGACATACTTATGGAGGAGGCTACTGTCCAATAGCCCCTCTAGTCATTCGCATTAATCCGCAATTCTCAGTTTGGCAGAGTCGGCCAAGTTGAATTTACCACGACAAAATGTACGAAGTCAAATCCTTGACTTGAAACCACTTCCAATAGCAAAGTATCACCGGATTCAATTTATCCTCTTTTATCAAAAGGGCCGTCGCTGGATGCGATGGCCTACTACCATTTTAGTATGAAGACCTTGAAAAAAATTGGCAATAGACTCTTTTCCACCTCCGCAGCTGGCCTCTACATGATCCTATTTGCCATTGCGATTGCCGTCGCCACCTTTATCGAAAATGATTTTGGCACGAGCGCAGCTCAAAAACTCATCTTTAAGGCCTGGTGGTTTGAGTTATTGTTAGGCTTGTTTGGCGTCTCGATTTTGGTCAACATCTTTCGGTTTCGGCTCATCCAGCAAAAAAAATGGGCAGTCCTTTCTTTCCATGCCGCCATCATAGTTATTCTCATTGGAGCCGGTGTAACGAGATACTTTGGATATGAAGGCATGATGCATATCCGAGAAGGGAGTGCATCCAATAGCATATTATCTTTCGAAGAGTATCTCGTATTTGAAGCTCAATATGCAGGGCAAAAATTTAATTTTGCAGAGCCGGTGCTATTTGCCTCCTTGGGCGACAACAGGATAAAAAAGTCTTATCAACTGGGTTCGCAGAAAGCTACTGTAGAAGTGATCGACTTCATGCCCAATCCGAAGGAAAGTATGATTGAAACGGCCACCGGACTCCCTACCCTTAAGATCGTCATTGGTGGGGCCAATGGGCGAGAGGAATACTATCTGCAAAAAGGTCAGCGCAGTCGGATTCGAGGTACACTTTTCAACTTCCGCGAGCAAGAAGAACCAGCAGGATTCAATATCAGAGCAGAGGGAGGGCGTATTTATTTCAAAGCCTCAACGCCCTATACGCAGCGAGTAATGGCTACGCAAACACTCGATACACTTGCAGGCAAGGAATACCATCCCCTAGTATTGCGAAGTCTATATTCTAATGGGTTGCAAAGCTTTGTCTTCGGTGATTATTCTTCTAGCGCCAAGGTGGAGCTGGTTTCAGAAGATCAAAAAATGGCTAGTAACAGCACTGCAGGTTTGAAGATTCGTGTTAGTAGCAATGGCGAATCCCAGGAGCAGTTCATTTTTGGGGCCAAGGGCGTGGCAGGTCGCGCTAAGGTTTTCGACTTAGGAGAGTTGAAACTAGCCGTATCCTATGGCGCCAAGGAGATACAACTGCCCTTCAGTCTAGAGCTCCGAGACTTCATCATGGAGAAATACCCAGGTACCAACAGTGCTTCTTCCTATGCTAGTGAAGTCACCCTCGTAGATACAAGAAGTAACCTGCGAGAAGATACGCGGATTTACATGAACAACATTTTGGATTACGATGGATATCGATTCTTTCAATCCTCATTTGATCAGGATGAGCTAGGCACCTGGCTCAGCGTCAACCACGACTGGTGGGGTACCTGGATCTCTTATCTGGGCTATGCCATTTTGACTATTGGAATGATGCTAACCTTCTTCCATAAAGGCAGTCGCTTTCAGCAGCTAGCCAGAAACCTGAAACGTACCAGGCAGCCTCAACAAGTGGTGGCCGCCTGCTTAATTGGACTCGGAATGACCTTCGCCGTCCCCATCTCCGCAAAAACGCCGAATCCTAGTCTTCGAAATGCGCAAACTGTAGCCTTGGAACATGCAGAGAAGTTTGGACAGATAGTGATGCAGGATCATCGAGGGAGAATGAAGCCAATGAATACGTATACCAGTGAGATCCTTAGGAAACTTTCTAGAAAGGCCAGCTTGTATGAGCTTGAAGCTGAGCAAATCATCCTGGGCATGGCAGCCCACCCGAAGAGTTGGTATGATGTCCCTCTAATTAAAATGGGCAAACACAACAAGACCAAAGAAATATTACCTCAGCCCGCCCAAGGTAATCTACTGGCTTACAGCGATTTTTTCAATACAGATGGGAGTTATAAACTTAGAGAACACGTACGCCAAGCCTACAACACGCCGAAGAAAGATCGTGGAGTATTCGAGAAGGAGATGATGAAGTTGGATGAGAAGGTCAACATCTGTAGCATGGTTTTTTCTGGTAACTTCATGAAAGTCTTTCCTATTCCCAACGATCCCAACAACACCTGGGAAGCGCCAGGTGGCGGTCACCATCATGGCCACGATCATTCCGAAGAAAGCTATGCGGAACGATTCTATGCGACCTATCTGCCCGCCTTGCAATCTGCGATCGGAAATGGAAACTACCAACTATCTAACCGCCTGCTTAATGAGCTTGAACAATATCAACTGCAGTATGGCGCGGCTGCCCTACCGTCCAAGCAACAACAAAAGGCGGAATTATTGCTCAACCAGCTGAATGTTTTCAGCCGCCTAGGGAAAATATATGCTCTGCTGGGATTGCTCTTCCTGGGCCTCTTATTCACCTCTGTTTTCAAGCCCAGTTGGAACCTACAACTCCCCAACAAAATTGCCTATGGCCTTTTCTTCATGAGTTTTCTACTTCATCTCTTTGGTTTGGGATTGCGATGGTATGTCTCAGGGCGTGCACCCTGGAGTAATGGGTACGAATCCATGATCTACATTGCTTTTACTACCGTCTTAGCTGGGGTCATCTTTGGAAGAAGATCTTTAGGTGGTATGACGGCCACTAACATTCTGGCCTCCACGATTCTGATGGTGGCGGGACTCAGCTGGATGGATCCCGAGATCACGCCTTTGGTGCCGGTGCTAAAATCATACTGGCTTACTATACACGTATCCCTAGAAGCAGGTAGTTATGGATTTTTGATGTTGGGAGCATTGATTGGGGCATTGAACCTCATTTTTATGATTTTTCGAACCCAGAAGAATGCAGCGAATGTGAATCGCATGATCAAAGAGATGACACAGATCAGTGAGATGACCCTAATCGGCGGCCTGTTTATGATCTCTGTAGGTACTTATCTCGGCGGAGTATGGGCCAATGAATCCTGGGGAAGATATTGGGGCTGGGATGCCAAAGAGACCTGGGCACTGGTTACCATTTTGATTTACGCATTCATTCTTCATATGCGTTTTATTCCTGGTCTGCGAGGAGAATATGCCTTCAATGTAGCCACACTCTTTGGTTGGGCTTCAGTTATCATGACCTATTTCGGCGTTAACTACTATCTATCAGGGCTACATTCTTACGCAGCAGGAGACCCTGTTCCAATTCCGACTTTTGTCTACTATGCAGTGGGCATCTTAACTTTAATTGGCGGAACGGCCTTGTGGCGAGATCGGCAGTTCCGCAGAACTTCGGCTACGCTGGTGAGTTCGTAGTTCTGCGGATCAAAAAGAGAGCAGAAACAAGCTAGCGATAACTACAAAACCTCATGGGTTGACCCCAATTCAAATGAAATTGTTACTTTTAGATAGACCAGCTGCTATCTATGACTACCGCTATTTGGATTGCCCTCATTTTTTTATCGATATTTTTTATTTATACCCTATCGAAGGACTTCTTTGCCCATCGCAAAGTACTGGAAGATGTTAGTGTTCTAAAGACAGCCATTATCGGCTTCGTCGTCAATTTTTTCGATGTGCTGGGGATTGGAGCCTTTGCACCTCAAACGGCTCTCCTTAAGTTCACCAAACAGACCGAAGATCGGCTACTTCCCGGTACACTGAATGTGGCAAATACAGTCCCGGTTCTCATCCAGGCTTTAATTTTTATTCAGATTGTCGAAGTAGAATCTCTCACGCTCTTGGCCATGCTACTAGCTGCGATGGCTGGGGCAGTATTTGGTGCGGGCAAAGTGGCCAAAATGCCCGTTCGTAGAATTCAAATCATTATGGGTTTTGCTTTGCTGGTTACCGCCTTTTTCATGCTATCTGGTCAAATGAATTGGATACAAGGAGGGGGTGAGGCTATAGGACTGAGTGGTTGGAAACTAGCTGTGGCAGTAGGAGTGAACTTCATATTGGGTGCATTTATGACTGTAGGGATAGGCTTATATGCGCCTTGTATGGCCCTAGTCTACGCCTTGGGAATGTCTCCACTAGTAGCTTTCCCGATCATGATGGGATCCTGTGCTTTCCTTATGCCTCCCGCTTCGGCTAAATTCATCAAGGAAGGAGCCTACAACCGAAAGGCAGCTGTTGCTATGGCTATTCCTGGAGCCATCGCCGTGCTGATCGCCGCTTTCATCGTAAAATCTCTTCCCCTTAACACCCTCCGTTGGGTAGTGATTGGGGTTATTGTATATACATCCGTTGTCATGTTTAGATCCGCTCAGCAGCAGTCCCAAACATAGACACAAGCAACAAGACAGAAAAACCATCTTCTCTGATATTGCTACATTCAGAGAACCAAAAACAAGAACATGAAAGGGTACATTTCGAAAATGGAAGGAGTATCCGCTTTCTACTATTTCACTATTATCGTCCTACTCTTCGCTACTGTTTCCTGCTCCGAGGAAAGAATAAGTTTTAATGCGCAAATCAGACCTATTCTAAACAAGAATTGTGTGAGTTGTCACGGAGGTATTAAGCAATCCGGCGGTTTTGGGCTCGTCTTCGCAGAAAATGCACTTCGCAAAACGGAAAGTGGGAAAATTGGAATTGTCCCAGGTAAGCCGAATCAGAGTGAAATGTATCAGCGCTTGGTCCATCATGACCCGGAACAGCGCATGCCACTAGAAGAAGCTCCGCTAAAAGCATCGGAAATTACCTTAATTAAACAGTGGATCGAACAGGGAGCTCAATGGGAAGATCACTGGGCTTATATCCCGCCACTACATCAGCCGCCACCGGCGATCCAATCGGAATGGATCAGCAATGATATAGACCGCTTCATCTTAGAAAAAATACGTCAAGAAGGGATGAATCCCTCCCCCGCAGCTGATCCTGTAGCATTGGTGAGGCGCTTATATCTCGATATTATCGGTCTCCCCCCTTCTGTTGATGAAGTTCAGGAATTCTTACAAGATACGTCACTCCTAGCCTACGAAAAACTGGTCGACAATTTGTTGGCCTCCCCTCATTATGGAGAGCACTGGGCAAGCATGTGGTTGGACCTTGCTCGATATGCTGATTCCTTTGGTTATTCTTCGGATCTCAATCGGGTCATCTGGAAGTATAGGGATTGGGTAATTCAAGCATTGAATCAGGATATGTCATTTGATCAATTCACTGTAGAACAACTAGCCGGCGATTTGCTTCCAAATCCGACTATTGATCAACTCATCGCTACTGCTTTCCATCGCAATAGTATGACCAATGGAGAAGGAGGGGCTTTTCACGAAGAGTTCAGAAATGCCGCCGTAATAGATCGCGTTAATACCACCTGGGAGACCTGGCAAGCCACCACTATGAGTTGTGTACAATGCCACAGTCACCCCTACGACCCCATCAAACAGGATGACTTCTATCAGGCATTTGCTTTTTTCAATAATACGACCGACCGAAACCTGATTGCCGAATTCCCAGTACTGAAAACCCTTGAATCCAAAGATTCCATAGAGCTACAGACCATCAAAAAATGGATTGAACAACAGAGCAGCGTGCAAGCAGCTCAGCAAATCGAAAAGATGATCTTGGTTCACGAGCCGAAAATAGGTCCCCTGGATTTTGATGAATCCCAAAACACCAAGTTCATCAATCGCATCGGCGATGACTACATGAGTGTGTATGACGGATCAGTGATCAAACTCAAAGCCATTAATCTGGAAGAGATCGACAGGATTTACTTACATCATCTCCAGTATACGCCCAAGGAAGGTAAAGTTTCCATTCATCTGAATGACGCAGAGGGGGCCATTATTGGTACGCGAACTTTATCCAAAACCCAAGGCTTAGACATGCTATCCATTCCTATTCGTACGGATCAAAAGGAGGCAGACTTGTATTTTTCTTTCAGCAGTATAGAGGAAGGATATGAAACCCGAATCGATGGCATCCTATTTGGCAAGAAATTGCCAGCCACACCAGTGGAATTATCCGATAGTATTCACCACCGTATTGATTGGCTAATGAATGCAACGCCTAAAGTGACAACTCCTGTACTGGTGGAAAAACCAGACAGCTATAAACGAACTACTCATCTCTTTGAAAGAGGAAGTTGGCAGCGAAAAGGGAAAGTAGTGCTTCCTAGTATTCCAGGTCTATTCAACCCAAAGGCACAAGAATATGCCAATCGATTAGACCTCGCGGAATGGCTGGTTAGCGCCGATAATCCGCTAACGGCCCGAGTAATGGTCAATAGAATTTGGGCTAAGCTCTTCGGTCGCGGCATCGTATCTACTACAGAAGATTTTGGTACCATGGGTGAATCTCCTACCCATCCAGCCTTACTGGATTGGTTAGCACTCCAATTTGCCAACGAGCAGTCTTGGCACTTTAAACCATTGATCAAAAGCATTGTCACATCGGCCACCTACAGGCAATCCACACACACATCTACAGAGGCACTAGAAAAAGACCCGGAAAACATTTGGTTAGCGAGGAGTCCCAGACTCCGCTTAAGTGCAGAACAAATTCGAGACCAGGCCTTAGCCGTATCTGGATTATTAAGCAAAAAGATGCATGGCCCAAGTGTCATGCCCGTCCAACCCTCAGGGATATGGCAAGTCTCTTTTAGCAATGCAAAATGGCAGACCAGTGAGGGAGAAGACCGTCACAGAAGGGCTATTTATACTTTCATCAAACGATCTACCCCCTACCCTTCTCTCATCACATTTGATGCCGCGGGGAGGGAGGTTTGTTTGTCTCGAAGAATTACTACCAACACGCCATTGCAAGCACTGGTAACTTTGAATGATCCCGTCTTTTTCGATGCCGCCCGTGCCCTCGCACAATCGGTCTTGGATACTCAAGAACCGCCGCAGGCGCAATTATCTGATATGTACCAACGACTGGCTGGAAAAGTCCCCTCTAAAAAGAAATTAGGTATACTGCGGGAATTGTATGAAGAAACGACTACCTATTACCAAAGCCACCTTGAAGAGGCCTTCGACATTGCCCTATCCAAGGACCTCGAATTAGCCGTACTAACCGTGGTCGCTAATAGCCTAATGAATTTGGATGAGTTTGTGGTAAAAGGTTGAGCTTAATAAGAAGTAAACAACATGGATACTTTCAACGAATGGCAAATCAGACAATTAAGGTATACGACCCGGCGACATTTCCTCAAGAAATGCAGTACCGGCCTAGGACTTTTGGCCATGGGTTCTCTATTAGGTGGAAATCAATTGTTTGCACAAGCAAATCTTGATACTCCTCCCCAAACAGGTTCACTGCCTCACTTTACACCGAAAGTTAAGCGCGTGATATACCTACACATGACCGGCGGGCCTTCACAATTGGAACTTTTTGATTACAAACCCACTTTACAGCAATTGCATAATCAAGACTGTCCCGATTCCTTTTTGCAAGGCCAGCGCTTTGCCTTCATTCAAGGTAGGCCGAAGATGCTGGGGCCACAGCAAAGCTTCCAGCAATATGGTGATTCTGGTACGTTTGTCTCAGGTGCGCTTCCTCATTTCCAAAAGCATGTAGATGAAGTCTGCATGCTTAAAGCGATGTATACAGAGGAGTTCAACCATGCGCCGGCCCAACTTTTTCTGCAAACAGGTAGCCCCAGAGTCGGCCGGCCAAGTATGGGCGCCTGGTTGGCCTACGGTCTAGGATCAGAAAATGACAATTTACCCGCTTTCATGGTCTTGGTCTCTGGCGGTAGTGATCCAGATGCCGGCAAGAATGGCTGGGGCAGCGGTTTTCTCCCTTCACAATACCAAGGTGTACAATGCCGCAGCTCAGGAGATCCAATTTTATATGTTTCCAACCCTTATGGAATGAGTCGGAATATTCGCCAAAAGTCAATTGATGCCATCAATGAGCTGAATAAGGCCGAACATGAAATGGTAGGAGACCCCGAAATCTTATCCAGGGTAGCCCAATATGAAATGGCCTTCAAGATGCAAGTATCGGTTCCAGAAGTAATGGATATCAGCAAGGAGCCTGCCTATATTCATGAGATGTATGGGACGGAACCCGGCAAAACGTCCTTTGCTAATAATTGCCTTTTGGCTAGACGTTTGGTTGAACAAGGAGTTCGCTTCGTCCAATTGTACGATTGGGGTTGGGATATGCACGGCACACAGCGATCTGAAGATTTAGGGGTGGGTATGACGGAAAAATGTCAATTAATCGATCGACCTATTTCGGCCTTGCTACAAGATTTAGAACAACGGGGTTTGATGGAAGACACCTTGGTCGTCTGGGGGGGTGAGTTTGGGAGAACACCTATGCGTGAAAACAGGGGCGGAGTCACCATGAGGTATCAAGGTCGCGATCATCATGCCCAAGCCTTTACCATTTGGATGGCAGGTGGAGGAGTAAAGAAGGGATTTTCGCATGGCCAAACCGATGAGCTGGGCTTTTTCGGGGTACAAGACCGAACGCACATCCATGATTTGCAAGCGACTATTTTACATCTACTAGGCATCAATCATGAACAATTCACCTATCCATTTCAAGGTCGAGATTATCGTTTAACCGATGTACATGGATCAGTGATCAAAGATATCTTGGCTTAATGAATAAAACATCAGTAGGTAGTACTATTTTGAGGTTTTGATGAAAACCAGAATAGCTATCTTTAGCCATTCAAAACAACGAAGCGATTTAATAATCACAACCAACTATGCATCCAATTCTTAGAACTTTATCGATACTCTTGCTAGCTGGCCTAATGGCGTCTTGTGGAGGAGAGGGAAAAAAAGTATTGCTCTTCGGCCATATTACAGATGACAATCAAGAAAGTATCGAAAACGCCAGGGCTGAAATTGAAAAACTTGGGAAAGCCCAGCACTTTTCAACGCGCTTTTCTGATCAGACCCAAATCTTCACTGAAGATTCTCTACAACAATTCGCCGCTCTTATTTTCCTACACACAAGTGGGGAAGCACTCAATGATGTGGAAAGGGCTGATGTGGAACGATTTGAGCAGGCGGGAGGAAACGTAATGGGAATCGAAGCCCTGCCAGAAATTCAGCAGGCATGGCCATGGTATCATCAACACATGAGTCAGGAATCTCCTCAAAATTTCACGTCCCTAGAGCAATTAGGAGAAGCTTTGGGCACGGCAATTAGCACCTCAACCTTAGATTATCAATTGGCCACTACTCAGCGCGTCCCTGAGGAAACCAGGTTTGTCAAGGAAATCCTGGACTTCAACCTCAATGAACCCATGGAGTTAGATGAATTGCCAGGTCGAGGTCTGCTCTTTGTGGAGAGAAGGGGTGCCCTAAAGCTGCATGACTTCCAAACAGGAATAACCAAGAAGATCGCGCAAGTGCCGCTATTTTACGGGAATGAAGACGGTTTATTGGGGGTCGCCGTGGATCCGAAGTATCAAGAAAACAACTGGATTTATCTATTCTATTCGGCACCAGGAGATGAGCCAATCCAACACGTGTCTCGCTTCGACCTAGTTGGAGACTCCCTGCTGGCTTCTTCAGAGAGGATACTCCTCACGATACCTACCATTCGGAAATGTTGTCATAGCGGTGGAGCCTTGGAATTTGGCCCTAATGGCAATCTATTCATTACCTTGGGCGATAACACCAATCCATTTGAATCCTCTGGCTACGCCCCCATTGACGAGCGACCCGGCCGTGCCCTTTGGGATGCGCAAAAGTCCGCCGCCAACACCAATGATCTTCGAGGAAAAATCCTACGAATCAAACCCGAAGACGATGGCACCTATTCTATCCCTGAAGGCAACCTATTTCCTCAAGGCACCCCCAATACTCGTCCCGAGATCTATGTAATGGGCTGCCGCAATCCCTTCCGCCCTTCTATCGACAGCAAAACCGGCTATCTATACTGGGGGGATGTTGGTCCTGATGCAGGAAAAACGAATCCCAACCGAGGGCCAAAGGGGATGGGAGAATTCAATCAGGCGCGGACGGCTGGCTTTTGGGGCTGGCCCTACACCAGAGGCAATAACCAACTGTACAATGACTACGATTTTACGGCCGAAAAAGCTGGGGAGAAATTTGATCCTATGCGACTGGTCAATAATTCTCCGAATAACACGGGAATCCAGGAGCTTCCACCGGCCCAGCCTTCCATGATTTGGTTTTCCTATGACGCCTCGGAGGAGTTTCCTTGGTTGGGTAAAGGTGGAGTGAACCCCATGGCGGGCCCGGTGTTTCATGCAGAGGATCAGGCGGAGGGTTTTCCTGCCTATTTTGAGAATAAGCTCTTTGTCTATGAATGGATGAGGGACTGGGTCTACGTTGTCACGATGGACGAAGATCAAAATTATGTCAAGGCGGAAGCCTTTATGCCTAATACTGAGTTCTCTCATCCTATGGATATGCTCTTTGGGGCAGATGGGAACCTCTACGTCTTGGAGTACGGTCAGAAATGGAATGCCCAGAATATGGATGCTCGCCTTAGCCGCATTAAATACATTAAGGGCAACCGGACTCCTATCGCAAGAATGTTAGCAGACAAGGAGGTAGGAGCAGTGCCTTTAACGGTCGCCTTTAAAGGAGAGGACTCCGAAGACTTTGATCAAGATCAATTGAAATATGAATGGTCTTTTGATCAGTCAGAAGTACAATCCACAGAAGTAAACCCGAGTTTCACTTTTGAAAAAGCGGGAGTGTATACCGTACAACTAACCGTTACGGATCCAAGTGGGGAAACTTCTACAACAACACAAAAGATAATGGCTGGCAACGAGCCACCTCAATTGACCATCGAAACCGATGTTGAGGACAATATCTATTGGGATAGCCGGAAAATAAACTATCAGGTAGTCGTCAAGGATAATGAAGATGGTTCTACAGCAGATGGCAGTATAGCTGAAGACAAAGTCAAGGTCACGCTAACCTACTTACCTGAAGGAGAGGATATCGTGTTGGCTACCGTTGGGCATCAACAGAATACTCTACCTGAGGGCAAACTCCTAATTGATGCCTCCGACTGTAGCGCCTGCCATGCCGAAAAGGTGAAGGTAAATGGACCAGCCTATGAAGAGATAGCCCAAAAGTATTCCAGTGAGGATAAAAATTATCTGATCAGTCAGGTGATCAAAGGTAGTTCTGGGGTTTGGGGAGAAACGATGATGGCTGCTCACCCGCAGCTTAGTGTAGATGAGGTAGGAAAGATCATTGATTATATCCTGACGCTTGGTCCAAAAACAGACGATACAGCTAATAGCCTTCCGCTTGCCGGCTCGATCACTTTTGATGATCACCTCACAAAGAAAGCTGGGGGGAAATATATCCTAATGGCCTCGTATCTGGACCAAGGGAATGCAGCTGTAGAAGGTAGCACCTTGTCCACCAGTGAGCAGGCGGTTTTTATCACCCCCAAAATAGAGGCAGAAGATGCAGACGAGAGAAGCAAAGGACTGGGCATTTGGAATAGTCAAGGGGCCAGACTAGTAGGCTCTATCCTGCACAATTCTTACCTAAAATTTGACAACATCAGCTTCAAGAATCTAAATAGCATACAATTGGCAGCGGCCTACAATTCCGATTATCCCTATGCCGGTAGTGTTGAAGTGCGTGCTAATGCGGTGGACGGAGAAGTCTTGGGTACTGCCAAACTCGGCTATTCAGACCCCAAGAAGCCCGGTAAGGAATATTATGACATCCCCTTGAAAGCAAGTGATGTGAAGGGACCACTTTACCTGGTCTTCAAGAACCTAAAGGATGATAGTCAATATGTGCTAAATGCCGATTGGATTATCTTGAAATATGAAAGATTCGAACAATAGTGGAACTGAATCGGAATCATGAAGAAGTATCTCTATTTGCTAGTAACACTTGGGGTGATCGCCATAGGTTTAACTGAATGTGCACCACCCGAGGAGAGTAAACCACCTAATGTACTCTTTATTTCCATTGATGATCTCCGCCCTGCACTAGGGGCCTATGGAGATAGTGCAGCGATTACGCCTTATATCGATCAATTGGCCAGCGAAGGCATGACTTTCCGGCAAACCTTCTGCCAGTCGGCCGTTTGTGCCCCGTCGCGAGCTAGCTTGATGACTGGTGTCCGGCCTGATTCCACGCGAGTCTGGCATTTGGGGGATAAATTCAGGGAGATCAACCCAGCCGCCGTCACCATGCCGCAATACTTTTCCCGTTTCGGTTACCACACCGTCAATATTGGTAAGATCTTCCACAATTACATGCCAGATTCCGTGTCATGGGATGAACCAGATATGCGTCCAGCCCAGTACCTCCGACCAGAATGGCTAGGGAGAGATGGGGAAACTTTCTACATTTCCGAAGAAGTGCATCGCTCTCAAGTGGTGAAGCGAGACTCCTTATTGAAACTAAGGCCCGTCCGCTATGCCGACGGTTGGAATACGGGCCCCGCCTGGGAAGCCGCCGATGTTCATGATACCCTATACTACGACGGCGCCCAAACCGAATTAGCCAAGCGAACCTTAGATCGATTAGCAAAAAAGGATCAACCCTTTTTCTTCGGTTTAGGTTATTTTCGACCTCATCTTCCTTTTGCTGTACCGAAAAAGTACTGGGACCTCTATGACCCGCAAGACATACCCTTGGCTCCCAATCCTGAACTACCAGAAGGATCTCCCATATTCACAGCTAATTCCATGTATGAGCTAAGACACTATGATGGCTTCGGTCACATAGGCCACCCGACCTCCACTTATCGTATGAGCGAAGATACCGCACGGATTCTCAAGCACGGCTACTATGCTAGCGTTAGCTATGTGGATGCGCTACTGGGTGATCTGATGAATCATTTGAAGGCATTAGATCTTTATGAGAATACCATTATCGTAGTCTGGGGAGATCACGGCTGGAAGTTAGGGGATCACAATAGCTGGGGAAAAATGACGAATTTCAATATAGACCTACAAGTGCCGGTGATCGTCCGCTATCCCGGGCAAAAGAATCGCGGTGCTCAGACGATGGCTATGACTGAATTAGTCGACTTGTTTCCCTCAATATGCGAATTGGCAGGGATTGACGTCCCGACCTATACGCAAGGACTCAGTTTTGTTCCGCTCCTGGAAGACCCTACACGTCCCTGGAAGACCGCTGCCTTTAGTCAATTCCACCGGCGGCCAAGGGTCTCAGCAGATGGGAAGCGCTACATGGGCTATTCGATTAACACGCCCGAACACCATTACATAGAGTGGTATACCTGGGATCACGAAAGTGGGACCAAAGGAGAGTACGTCACAGCTGAGTTGTATCATCGTCTAGAAGACCCGCACGAGACGACCAACATAGCTGATACAGCTGTCAACAAAGCTGTGGTTGAGCGCCTGTCGCAACAGCTGGCCAAAGGCTGGAAAGGGGCGCTGGAGGAGGTAGAAAAGGAGGCTGGAGATTGATCGAGGATGTGAAATCTATAAGCGCTTGGGTTCATTAGTAATAATTTAAAAAGGTATGAGAATTCAGTATGTAATCTTGCTGTTGAGTCTATTTGCGTTCAGCATTCCGCTGAACGCTCAGGAAACTTATCAGAAACCCGCACTTTCCAATTCGGAATCCTGGTCTATGATCTTGCTGCCGGATCCTCAAACTTACATGAAGTTTGGACGGAATCAACCCATTTTTGATCTCATGACAGCCTGGATCAGCGAGAACATTGATCCACTGAATATCAAGATGGTCTTATGTACTGGAGATCTAGTGGAACAAAACGATATGGTCGTTCCCGACAAAATCAATGGTAACCTACCTAGTAAGCAGCAATGGGAGGCCATCTCCAGTGCGCTGGAGTCCTTGGATGGCAAGGTGCCCTATATCTTGGCTGCTGGGAATCATGACTTTGGTTTCAAAAATATAGAACACCGAAAATCAAACTACGATCAGTATTTTCCAGCAGACAGAAACTGGGCCAGCCAAAAACTATTGAAGGCAGTAGGTAAGAACTTCGAAAATCGCCCTACGTTGGAGAACGCTGCCTATGAATTTATCTCTCCTCACAATAGAAAGTTTCTATTCATCAATCTGGAATTTGCCCCTAGAGATGCCATGATCGCCTGGGCCAAGGAGGTAGCTGGCCAGGAAGCATATAAGGAGCATACCTTGGTTCTTTTAACCCACTCCTACCTGAATGCACAGCATGAACATATCGAAAAAGAAACCTATCCCATTACGGACGGAAACTACGGGAAAGCCATTTGGGAAAAGTTGGTTCAACCCTCCCAAAATATTCAACTGGTTTTCTCTGGCCACATTGGCGGTGCCGATGATTTCAGGGCCCATATCGGATTCCGAAGGGATGAGAATGCAGCAGGCAAGAAGGTAAATCAAATGGCTTTCAACGCACAGGCCATGGGAGGAGGCTGGCATGGCAATGGAGGTGATGGCTGGTTGCGAATTCTCGAGTTTTTACCCGACGGTAAAACGGTGAAGGTGCGGACTTTTTCTCCCTACTTCGCCCTCTCGCCTAGTACCTGGCACTTGGCGTGGAATACAGAGGTCTTCAATACCTTTACCTTTAAGTTGGATTGATCGAAGATCGAACTAGATAACAGTAGTAAGAAGTCAGACAGCTACGCTATCAGACATCATAATTCTAAGCAAGTATGAGGATATAATTAGGCTAAAGTATTTGACCAAGGGAGTTTTCAACCTAGGCAAGGCGCAAAAACCGCGGCCCTGTCTGGCCGCCAGGCAAGATAGCCATAGCTAACCAAGGATTTTTGCAACGTAGTATAGGTTGAAAAATGCCCGTCATATCTTCTAGGATAATTGTATCCTCATACTTAATATGGCGAATATAGAGCCATCTGTCTCCTGGCTTCAGACTCCTAAATATCTAATAGCATGGATTAAGACATACTCAATCATTGGATAAACGATAATTCAGTATATTCAGTGTCATCAAGCAAGAACGAAAACCATGACAAGAATAAGCATAGCGGCTATCCTCTGCTGGGCTTTGATTTCCTGTGCAGATCAAGAACCAGAAGCCCCTCCATTGCCTAATATCCTCTTTATTCTGGCCGATGATCTTGGCTACGGCGATGTAGCCTGCTACAATGAGGAATCAAGAATACCTACTCCCAACTTAGACCAGCTCGCCAAAGAAGGCATGCGCTTCACGGATGCGCATAGTCCGTCGACCGTTTGTACCCCTACTCGCTATAGCATACTTACTGGGAGAATGGCATTCCGCACCGGGATGCGCAGCGTATTTGTCGGCGTACAAGGGCCTTCCTTGATCGCCGAGGGCCGGCTTACCCTACCACAAATGCTACGGGACAAAGGGTATAGTACAGCTTGTACTGGCAAATGGCATGTGGGTATGACCTTCTTCAATGAACAAGGTGATACCATCAAGGACAGAAGTGTGAAAGGGGTGCAGGAGATCGACTATTCGCGTGCTATACCTGACGGTCCTATTCACCGTGGATTCGACCAATTCTATGGTACGGTTTCTTGCCCTACTACAGACTGGCTCTATGCTTACGTGGACGGAGATCGAATACCTGTTCCCGCAACGCAATTATTAGATAAAAGCAAATTACCTAAACACCCCTATGCCAACGACTGCAGGCAAGGGATGGTAGCAGATAATTTTGATCATGAAGAAGTAGATCTGGTTTTCTTGGAAAAGAGTAAAACCTTCATCCAACAACATGTCCAGAACACACCAGAGCGCCCGTTCTTTCTCTATCATTCCATGCAGGCCGTTCACCTCCCCTCTTTTCCAGCGGACGAATTTAAAGGCAAAACCCAATCAGGGCCACATGGCGACTTCATCTTTGAAATGGACTACATAGTTGGAGAATTATTACAGACCCTGGAAGAATTAGGAATAGATGAGAATACCATAGTTATGTTCGCTAGCGACAATGGACCCGAGGTGCCTACGGTTCTGGATATGCGTAAAACGTATCAGCACGATGGAGCCAGACCATGGCGAGGGGTAAAACGTGACCAATGGGAAGGCGGACACCGGACGCCATTTATCGTTCGTTGGCCAGGAAAGGTTGCCGCCAATTCAACTAGTGATCAAATGACGAGCCTAACCGACATAATGGCCACCTGCGCAGAAATTATAGGTACAGAGATTCCAAAAAACGCAGCCGAAGACAGCTACAGCATCCTTCCCGTCTTGATGGGCACTCAAGGGGACAAACCCATTCGACAATATTTGTTGGAACAAACCATTTCGCTCGCCATGTCGATCCGTGATGGTAATTGGAAGTACCTCGATCACATAGGGTCCGGCGGCAATAATTACGATCGTCCCGGAGAATGGGGAATGAGTCCGTATAAACTAATTGATACGGATCCCGATGCTCCTGGACAGTTATACGACTTAAAAGCTGATCCTGGCGAAACGATAAATCTCTACAGTAAGCATCCAGAAAGAGTAGCGGAAATGAAGAAGAAACTCGAGGAGTTTAAGAAGAGTGGGCGAAGCGCTCCGGAATAAATAGTGTTCTACAACTCGATAAAAGTTATGCGGAAACTCAAGTTCATATTAGCTCTCCTGGCAATCAGCTCAGCTTTCAGTTGTTCTGATGAACAACAGAACGCAAAACCCAACATCGTATTTATATTCATAGATGACCTTGGTTGGACAGACCTAGGGTACATGGGTTCAAGTTATTATGAAACACCCCATATTGACCAATTAGCCCAAAAAGGCATGATATTTACGAATGCTTATGCCAATGCTGCTAATTGTGCCCCGACACGTGCTTGCCTATTGACGGGGCAATATGCTCCTCGTCATGGCGTGTTCACAGTGGCCCGACCTGACCGGGGCCAGGCAGCTGATCGTAGGTTAATTCCTATTGACAATTCCAGAAAGATTCCGCTTGGAAAAATCACGATCGCCGAAGCTCTAAAATCTGCAGGATATGCAAGCGCAGCAATCGGAAAATGGCATGTAGGGAATGATCCGAAAGAAGAAGGTTTTGATTTTTCTGAAACCAAATTCGAAATGGGTTTCAAAAGAGGTCACTTTAATGATAAAGGGGATTATCTGGCTGATAGATATACCAATGATGCCATAAAATTCATTACTCAAAATAAAGACAAGCCCTTTTTCTTGTATTTGGCACATGATGCCGTTCATACCCCCATTCAGGCTAAGGAAGCTATTACAGCAAAGTACGAAGCAAAAAACGCTGTAGGTTGCCATAGGCATGCCGAATACGCAGCTATGGTCGAAAGTGTGGATCAAAGCGTCGGTAAAATAAACAAAGTCCTTGAAGACCTAGGTTTAAGTAAAAACACCATCTTGATCTTTTACTCTGATAATGGAGGCCATGGTACTTATACCTGTCAGAAACCCTTACGAGGTGGTAAGGGAATGTTTTATGAAGGTGGTACCAGGGTCCCCATGTTTGCCTATTGGCCAGATCAGATTAAAGGTGGGGCCACCAATGATGAACCAGTCATCGGTACAGATTTCTACCCCACATTCCTTGAGCTGGCCGGGGCAAAACCTCCCGACAATTATCCCTTAGATGGAGAAAGTATTGTACCGCTTCTGAAAGGTGGAAAATCAATTAGTAGAGAAGCCATCTATTGGCATTTTCCAGCCTATCTCCAATCCTACGAAGGCTTGCGCTTTGATTCCAGAGATACCACTTTTAGAACCCGCCCGGTAAGTGTGATTCGTAAAGGGGATTGGAAATTACTGTTGTATCATGAGGAGTGGGTACTGGATGGAGGAAGAGAAGAAATGGAGGCAAACAATGCCATAGAATTGTACAACCTAAGGGATGATATTGGTGAAGAAAGGAATTTGGTAAAAACTGAACCCAACAAAAGAGATGAATTGCTGGACCAACTGTTAAATTGGATAGCAGACATTGATGCTCCCATTCCCTACCAAGCAAATCCTGAATACAGTGAAAAATAATCCGCCATCAAAATGGAATTACCTGATTCTACTTGCTGTGTCAGGTGTATTTTTTCTCATCCGCTGTACTCCCGAGTTTGATACGGCCTCCCCCAACTCATTGGAAGAAGGTTTCATTAATCCAGTTACAGAAAACCGGCCGCTGGCTTTGTGGCCATGGTTAAATGGGTTTGTAGACACTACAAAACTGGTTTATGAGCTAGAAGAAATGAAAAACAAAGGCTTGCGTGGAGCCATCATCTGGGATATCGGCGCGCTGGCCGACCCAGAGAATATGATTCCTGATGGGCCTGCTTTCCTTGGGAGCCAATCCCAGGAATACATCTCTCTTGCGCTTAGGACATCCAAAAGGCTTGGCCTGGACCTCGGTATGGTAGCCTCCAGTAGTTGGAATGCAGGTGGACCATGGGTAGATTCTATTGATGCCAGCCTGCAACTGCTCCATACAAGTCAGGTCATTGAAGGGCCATCGAAAGAAAAAATCAAGATTGGAATACCCAAAAATACTGATGGTGAAGCAAGGACATGTACTTTAATCTCCTCGATAGCCCTTCCCTATTCGAGTTCGAAAATGATCGAACAAACTGATCAGACCATCTCGCTGGACGAATTGACCGTTGCAGATCGGTTTATCGATTGGGAGGCACCGGAAGGAAAGTGGGAAGTAATGTCTTTTTTCATGTGTAATACGGGGCAAAACCTGGTCGTTCCTAGTCCCAATTCAAATGGACTGATGATTGACCATTTGAGTCATAAGGCAACGCGAAGTCATTTCGATAGCCTATTGAAAAGGCTTGATAAAGTTAGTATGGTTGACACTCATATGAAATTCCTCATGTTGGATAGCTATGAAGTTTGGCCTATGAAAGATTGGTCTCCACTTTTGCTAGACGAATTCGTGAGCCGTTA
>ENA-UENT01000236-UENT01000236.1-marine-metagenome-genome-assembly--contig:-NODE-236-length-39753-cov-3.907276_pt1 | contig 39753 bp, 34 predicted proteins | sample MGYA00237879_ERZ529330 | MGnify/ENA primary metagenome ERZ529330 (study PRJEB26372, sample SAMN05368345) | marine metagenome | biome: cultured habitat; feature: ocean water; material: water; isolation... | reverse complement strand
TTTTCGGCATTATAAAATTTCCCAACACGCTCTAAATGCCTTTTTTGGAATAAGACTAGCAACCTAATTAAAGCTTTTGTAAATTGAGTATTAGAGAAACCCAGAGGAAAAAGCAAGTTTTCCTATTCTTGTCTTGAGAAAAAATAATATGTTTGCGTTTTTGCAGCTAAGCCCATGTTTACGGATACTGTATGAGTTTTGTGACCGTGTTATAAAGAAACTAAGCATTGTATTTATAAATAGCACGTACGTAGCCAGAGTCGTCCCCGATTCGAAATATTTAAACCCTTGAAATTTAAAAGGCGAATTGTTTTTTAGGCAAAGCGTACGGCAAACTAACATCAACATGGCAAACTTGAAATTAGGCAGTAGTGATATTAAGGCACTACTAGCTACCTACGAGTCAAAGCAACGCCAGTTGCAATTTGAACTTGATCAGACCAAAAAGATGATTCGTAGCTTTAAATCTGCATTACCAGAATTGGAAGCTGCTGAGGCAGCGCAGATGGCTTCTCTTGCAGAAGTTGCCGTACTTGACGAAGTAGCGGTCGCACCTGTTGTTGCTCCCAAAAGAAAGCGTGGTCGTCCTCCTGGGATTTCTACCAAAAAGATGGTGAGCAATATTCCTGCGAAAAAGCAGACGAGAAAAAAATCTGGTAAGAAAGGCCGTGCAGCTGGCTACCGCCTTTCAGAGTACGATCTTTTAGTCTTTAAGGCACTTGAAGTGACCGGTACAGCAATGATCAATTCTGAAATCGTAACCTTCATTGAGGACGATCAGAAGTCGCAAGGAAAGGCTGCAGATGCAGATTATATCCAAACGATGGTCGTTCGTAGCTTGCAAAAGCTTGCTAACCGCCGGGATGATATCTTGAAGGTACCTTATGAAGGACGAGGCCGTGCCTATGCCTTGCCTGCATGGGTGAACAATAAGGGTGAACTTAAGCGTAAGCATTCTCGCAAGTAAGAAGCGTAATTGAAGCTTTCGCTTTGTATCCTTTAGCGGTTAAATGCCGTTAATCTAAAGTAGACTTTTTCCAACAGCTCTTTAGCTGTAAGGGAAGGTCTATTTTTTATTCTACAATACAATCGACCATTATGCCTGCTATTCGCCACTGGTTATTCTTGCTTCTTTTTCTCCCGTTTGCTGCTCAAGGGCAGTATACCTTCCCTTATGAAACGGATGCGAGCGTCGATCTTCCGCTTATTGGTGCGGGCCTTCTCACAACCGGCGTATCTATTTATCTCGATCGCCGAGTGGAGCCTCTGACTCAGGAACAGGTGAATATCCTAAATCAAAGGCAGGTTGCAGGTTTTGATCAATATTCTCTTCGACATTACTCACATTCTGCCCACCAGTTCAGCAATATTACTGGACTGACGTCTTTGGCATTTCCATTTGCTCTATTGCTTGACAAGCCCAATCGGAATCATACCGGTGAGATCTTACTCATTACGATGGAGGGAGCGTTGTTAAATGCGGGTTTGATCAATCTTACCAAAACTTTAGCTCGTCGCCCACGACCATTTGTATTTAACGGTGAAGCTCCAATGGAGCTAAAGTTGAAGCAAGAAGCTCGCTATTCATTCTTCAGTGGCCACACAGCAGTGTCTTCCTACTTCACCTTCGCTGGTGCGCAAATGTATAATGATATCTATCCAGACAGTCGTCACAAAACAACCGTCTGGGCTACAGCTGCTGTCTTACCACTTCTTACTGGCTACGGCCGAATGAGGGCTGGTAAACACTTTCTTTCAGACGTCTTGGTTGGGTATGGTGTAGGTGCTCTACTTGGGGTACTCGTTCCACGTCTACATCGATTGTAGCGATTGAAATTTTTGAGGTATTAACACTATGATCTTTTCCGTTAACGTTCCTTCCTGGCGATGTTCACACTTTCTTGTTAGTCGGCTATCTGTCTTAAGACTTGTTATACTTTCGTTAATCTATTTTTTATTAACTCACTGCCTATCCAATAAGCTGTAGTTTTACGTTGTTATATATATTCTTCGCACATTACCTAACCTATGCCAGGACAACAAACTAAGATCGGCTGGTCCACTGCAGCAGCTATTGTGGTGGCTAATATGGTAGGGACAGGTGTATTTACAACACTGGGTTTACAGCTTAGTAGCCTTGAGCACGTAGGTGTAATCCTACTACTTTGGGTTGTTGGTGGTGTCGTTGCATTGTGTGGAGCATTTACCTACGCAGAGATCGCCACACGACTACCTAAGTCTGGTGGAGAATATCATTTTTTATCTCGCATTTATCATCCGTTCCTGGGCTATCTGTCCGGCTGGGTCAGTATTACAGTAGGCTTTGCAGCAGCTATTGCTTTGGCTGCAATGGCTATTGGTAGTTATGTAGCCACCTTTTTGGGGTGGCCCGATTCATCGGTGGCAATGGTTTCCATTCTATTGGTAGCCTTAGTGCATTCCTTTGACATCAAGCAAAGTAGTCGGTTTCAAAATATTTTAACTGGACTTAAGGTACTGTTGGTTCTGGTGCTCATCGTAAGTGGTTTTGTACTTCCGGCTGCTAGTGATAATGCCTTGGTGTTGAGCGAGACCCTCCGCTTTGGTTGGGAGGATGTTTGGCAGAGTGCAATAGCCGTATCCCTGGTTTATGTCATTTACGCTTTTTCAGGTTGGAATGCAGCGGCGTATTTGACTGATGAAATAAGAGCGCCGCGGAGAAACCTTCCACGTGCATTACTCGGTGGTACTATCCTGGTTAGTGTGCTTTTCTTTTTGCTACAACTGGCCTTTCTGCGACAAGCTCCAGCAGCTCTCCTTGCTGGTAAGGTGGAAGTAGGGCAGGTGGTAGCTCAACTTATGTTCGGTGCTAAAGGAGGGCGAATTATTAGCTTCTTAATTGCAGGCCTATTAATCGCAGGGATTAGTGCCATGATATGGGTCGGTTCCCGAGTGACTAGAGCCATGGCTGGCGATTATCAAATGTGGCAGTACTTCGCACGCGACAATCAGAGAGGTGTACCTGTACGTGCTATTTGGTTGCAAGCGGCGATTTCTGTTTTCTTAGTTTCAACCAGTTCATTCGAACAGGTCCTTCTATACAGCGGATTTGTGCTTCAGCTTTTTACTATCCTTACTGTACTCGGATTGTTTCGGTTGCGTCGGGAAAATACTGGTTCAGACACTGCTTGGAAGAGCCCACTTTTTCCAATAGTGCAAATTGTATTCCTTGTCTTCAATGTATTAGTGTTGTTCTTCCTGCTAGTCGATAAACCATTTGAGAGCCTATTGGGCTTTTTGAATCTGGCGGCAGGTGCATTGTCTTTTGCCTGGGAGAAATGGCGCTATCAACCAAAACCTGCTACCATCCAAGAAGCTAAACCGGCACAGAATGGCAAGGCTACAAATAAGCCGGGGCCAAAGTCAAATAAGCTAGAGCGCCGCGTAAAGGTTGGAAAGGACTGATCCTCTCATTAATCAGTAACTAGAAATTGCTTTAAGAGTCGATTCCCATTGGCATCCACAGCCAGTACGGTGTGTTCACCCGGTGGAGGCTGTAGTTCGAATGTATGGGTTTCAGTCGTAGCACCCAGATATTCACCATCAAGATGCCAATGGATAACCATCTTCGCTATTTGGTGGGCTATTGTAAATACAACGGCACTTCGTGTTCCATCCCAGTTTCTTGGAATAGTGATTTGCTCCGCTTGCCGCGGGTATATCCATTCCATTGGGTTGTCGGAAAGAATGCTGGGTTCGCATCCGGGCCGCCAACTGGGTAGGGTGCGATACTCCGGGTGGGTTGAGCGATAATAGTGGGCCTGTAGCGGAGGAAGCTTAAACCAGGAGGTTGATTGTAATTCTTCTCCTGGGGCAAGGCAAGATTGATGAACTCTCCATTCCTGGCTGTCGTCCAGAAAGATCTTTTCGTGATGGGTACAAGCAGAGGCTCTCGGGATTTCTAGTGGTACTTGAATTGCTTGTTGTTCTGGGCAGTTAGTGGAAGCAATAAAACCACTCTGGGTGCACACCTGAACTCCCTGTAGATCTAAGCCGGGAGGATCGAACCAATCGGTAGTACTGGGCAAAAGCCGGCGCACATTAAATAGGAGAGGGGCTGCTGCATGTATGCCTACCAAACCGGGCCGGCCTTCACCGTCAGCATTGCCAACCCACACGCCAATTGTGTACTGGGGGTCGAGTCCTATTGACCAAGCGTCCCGGAATCCGAAGCTGGTTCCGGTCTTCCAGGCCATGCGATGACTAGAATTGAAACTTTGCCAATCACCCTCGCTATCGGGACGCTGCAGGTGCTCCATGGCTTGAATGGTGGCCCATGCTGCTCCTGCTCCTAAGTGTATTGGCGTCTGCCGAAGAGAATCCGCCGGGGAACTGGTCGGAGAGAGTAGGTGCGGCGACCGCCAGTTAAATCGATGATATTGTCCTTGCCAGCGACTGGCATTTAGCAGCAAGCGTGCCATACCGGAATACCAACCAGCGATCTCCCAAAGACTAACTTCAGCTCCACCCAAAATAAGTGATAGACCATAGTGCTCTGGTGGCTGACGTAAGTGCGTAAAACCCCAATCTTTTAGCGCTTGATGAAAAGGGGCTACACCATACTGTTGCAATAGATGAACAAATGGAATATTTAGTGAACGAGCGAGTGCTTCATTTGCTGGTACGGCGCCATGATAAGACTGATGAAAGTTCTCCGGTCGGAAGTCGCCGAAAACAGATGGCATGTCAGGAAGCAACTGCTGTGGCAGTATTTGCCCTTCTTCAAGAGCCAAGCCAAACAGGAGTGGTTTTAGTAAACTTCCGGGACTACGTGGAGCTTGGATCAGATCAACAGCCGGGCTATGTTCTGCTTCCAAATGATCTAAATTGCCCAAATAAGCCAGCGTAGCGCCACTTGCATTATCTACCACCAATACGGCAAGATTATGAATGCCACTTGGAGCCAGCCTTCTTTGATACTGCAATGCTAATTCTTTAACCCGCCGTTGTAAGTCTGCCTGAATACTGACTTGCCAGCGTCCCGGACCTTTTTCAATAGCCATGCGTTCCAATAGCTGTGGCGCAAGCCGAGGGAGCGGTAGTGGACGATCAGGTAGGGGTTCTGAGAGAGCTAGTTGATATGCTGTACTATCAATGGTGTTCGCTTCGAGTAAGGACTGCAACAAGCGATTACGTTTCTCTTGCAGTGCTCTCCTATTGCGTCCTGGGTGGATTAAGGCTGGACTATTGGGAAGTACTGCTAAGGTAGCGGCCTCCGCCCAACTCAAAAGATGAGGTGCTTTGCCAAAGTACCGCCAGCTGGCTGCCTCAAGCCCAACTACATTGCCACCAAAAGGAGCGTGTGCTACCCAAAATCTTAAGATGTCGTCTTTGTTGTAGGCCAACTCCAGGCGAAGAGCCATAAGTATTTCTATACCCTTCTGCCATATCGTTCGCGGAGGGTTGCCTCGGGCCATCCGAATGACCTGCATGCTGAGCGTACTACCACCACTTACGATTCTTCCCGCGCGTATATTTTGACGTACCGCTCGGGCCAGTGCGCGGAGGTCAACGCCCCAATGCTGATAAAAGCGACGATCTTCAAATCGTAATAGGCTGCTCGTGAAGACTACCGGGACACTATCACCTGCTGGAAATCGCCATTGACCATCGGCCGCAATACGTGCTCCAAGAAGAGTGCCGTCCTTATCTTCGATGAGTACTGAGAGTGGACGATCAAAAAGTGGCTGAGGAAGGGCAAATAACCACCACACTATAAATAGCCCAAAAACCAAGGTGATCAGACCGCGGATAGTCAGGTACTTTTTCACAGTGAAATTGGCAGATATTTTAGGCATGCCCAAAGATTAAAATTGGAATTGAAAATTGGATCCTAATGTGCTAAGTTTCTGAGCTTGAGAAAAAAGTGGCGCCGTATACAAATAAAGCTTACCTTTACCGTGATTTGAAAATCGGGACCCTATAAGTCGCACTTCCTGGAACTGAATCTGCCCATCTTTTGAGCCAAGATTTCCTTTTGTTAAGCTTATTGGTTGTTCGTTTTTCCCGGCTAGCACCGTAGTGCTAAGCCTATTTAGTTATGTTTTTTTAATCTTTTTTTGATGAACATTTTTGTTGCTAGATTAGATTACGGAATCACTGATGATGATTTACGTACTGCGTTTGAAGCTTATGGAGAAGTGGAAAGCGCAAAGATTATTATGGACCGTGAGACAGGACGTTCTCGTGGGTTCGGTTTTGTTGAAATGCCAAATGAAGAAGAAGGACGTGCAGCTATTGAGGAAATGAATGGTGCAGAGTTGGCTGGTCGTGAGATTGCCGTTAAGGAATCTGAGCCTCGTGAGAAGCGCGGCGGCGGCGGATACGGCGGCGGTGGACGTGGCGGCTATGGCGGCGGCGGTGGTCGTGGCGGATACGGCGGCGGTGGCGGCTACGGTGGTGGCGGCGGATATGGTGGCGGTGGACGCTACTAATTCGTCAATACAACGAAATGAATGAAGAGAGCGATCTAGGTTTCCTAGGTCGCTCTTGTATTTTACAGTACTCGAGCTGCCCTAGAGTCCCGGGAATATAGCTTCAAAGAAGAATACCATAATAGCAACGGCAATGATGGTTCGAATCAAGGCATATGCCAGCGGAGTACTGCCTAACCTCAAATATCCCCCCCGATCTTTAGTATTGACCGCCGCAAGTCCTGTCAAACCAAAGATGATCAATGGGAGCCAATAATAGGACACACGAACCAATTCCGTTTCACTAAAATCATCAAAGCGTAAAAGGTATAGGTAAAACATCAACAACAATCCACTAATTAGGGTCCCGAGGAAGAAATATCTTTGCATGACTTGAATTGTCTAAAAGAATGAAGCGTACTTTAAAGATAGTACTTCTTGTCTTTTCTCTCTTGATCGTATTACGCGGGCAGATATTCCGAGCCTGCGTTACCTATATTCCATTGGAAAGGATACAGCTCCCAGGTAATTCAACGGCTTTCCATTCAGTATCTCAACCAACTCCGAAGATATCTTCGACAAGCTCCATTGAGCAGCAAATAAACCAAGCACTTCGCTATACCTCCCAACACCTTCACTTTACAACCGGCTCTAGTTCCAGCAATCCCATCCAACTATTGCAAAAGCCAGCCGCGAACTGCATCGGCTATGGTAACTTCTTTCAACATCGACTTGAATATCAATTGAATAGTGCCGATTTAACGAGTAATTATGAATTACAACAATGGAGAGGCAAGTTATATTTCTTGGGGTGGGACATTCACAGTCTATTCAAAAATCCCTTTTGGAAGGATCATGATTTCAACATTATTCTTGACAAAAACAGCGGAATGAGAATAGCTGTCGATGCTACCTTACACGATTATTTTCGCATTAAGAGGGTTCGCTTACAGCAGTCTAAGTAAAATGACATGCAAAACAACCACCCCTTACTGAACAATTTGAAATTCTGTACGTCGATTGTTCTTCCGCCCTTCATCTGTATCATTGCTATCAATGGGTTGGCCTTCGCCAAAGCCTTTAAAACTAAGTCTTTCAGCTGGAATTTCGTTGGACACCAACCAATCATAAACCGATTTAGCTCTTGCCTCTGACAATGCTTGATTGGCCTCATCCGAACCCACATCATCTGTATGACCATTGATCTGTATGCGCAGTTCCGATCGATCATTCAGTAACTTCAAGAGCTTTTGCAGCTCATTAGTTGAAGTAGGTAATAACTCAGCAGATCCCGTTTTGAAGAAGATATTACGCAACACTACAGGTTTAGGTGGTCGAGCATCCTCTTTCACCTTTACAAATCGTTCCAGACCAATCTTTAACTCATAGGGTTCCTCTAAAGTACCTTCTTCCGCTAAAGCGAAGTTTTCAGAAAAGAAAAGGTAGCCCTCCTTTGCTACATTTAAAGCATAGTCCTTTCCCAGAGGCATAGTCACTAAAAACTCCCCGGCTTGATCCGTCTCTTTAGTGGTGTGCAATTGCCCGGTGGTTAAATCGAAGAACTCCACTTTAGCCTCCAAACGTTCTTTCGTTCGACTATCAAAAACCGTCGCCTTTACGTAAGTTACTAGAGCAGGTTGAGCGGCTTTGTGCAGTGGGAAGCTATAGATGTCATTATTGACGAAGGTGGAGGGAGCCGTGTTCCCACCAAGCGTATTTTTATCTGTAGCAAAATATGCCGTCTGTCCATCCAAACTAACCACCAATGTTCCTTCATTAGCGACGGTATTTATCGGATAACCCAAGTTTTTTGGTTCCTGCCATTTCCCCTTGTCATCAAGTCTCGACAAATAGAGGTCATTCCCTCCCATACCTGGCCAACCATCTGAACAGAAATACAAAGTCTGACCATCCGCATGTAGGTAAGGACATTGATCCTGATCAGGTGTATTGATCGAAGGTCCCAAATTTACAGGCGCACTCCAGGTCCCATCCTGTAGCTGCTCGCTCTTCCAAATATCGCGTCGTCCTTGCCCTCCCGGCCGATCGCTAGCAAAATAAAGTACACGACCATCTGATGAAAGAGAAGGTTGAGACTCCCAATATTTGGTATTTACCTTCCCTGGGAGTGGGCTAGGTCGCGTCCACTTTTGTTGCTTATATTCAGAAAAATAGAGATCACAACTTCCTCCACTCATGCCGCCAGCGCAAGCTGTAAAAACCAAAAGTCTTCCATCTCCGGATAGACTTTGCGCTCCCTCGTTAAGTGGCGTATTGAGCGATGTGATCGGCCTTCCTCGCTGCCATTGTCCTGCTTTCTTCTCACTATAAAAAAAATCTTCTTGGCCATTTACTCGCTTGGTATAAATCAAAGTTGCTCCATCTGCAGAAAAAGCTGGCAAATATTCTTGTCCATTGGTATTTATGTTTTCCCCAAGATTGGTAGGTTCAAAAGGAACCGGGTTGGCTACAGCTTGACTAGCAAATTGAGCATTGGCTAATAATTTTTCCGCTAGTTTTTTCCGGACTTCGCTTTTGGGGTTCTTGGCCAGGTAAGCCTTGAAGTGATCCGCGGCCTCATCATATTTACCCAAGGTGAGTTCCGTTCTCGCCAAACGATAAAGTGCTCGAATAGAATAGTCGGGGGCAATTTTGAATAGTTGTTCAAAGTCTGCCTCAGCCTGTTCGCGATTCCGAAGTTCAAACTGAACCCCTGCTCTTAGGTAATAGCCATCTGCAAAATCCGGCACAGCCTCTAGTAACCTATCCAATATCTCCACCGATGCTTCAAATTGCTCGGCACGTGCGGCACCTTGAGCCCTTTCATATTGTTTCTTCCACTTGCCTTTCAGTTGCTTTACACTGGTATAGGATTGCCCCAGAAGACTAAAAGAACAAACTAAGGTCAAAATGATGGCGCCCAGAAATGGCTTGATGGTCATGATCAATTTCGTTTTAAACAATCTATACAATGTAAACTGTACTGGCTTTAAGGATTGGGTGTTCGACTTGCTGTCCGGTGCAAGCGTTTATTCAGTCTAATTACTGCTTTTCGGTAATACTTCTCCATGCTATTCCTCCCCAGTAATTGATCGAAGGCTAAAGCAGGAGTGTTAATCCTTTGTGCATAGGGAAAAGGTGCTGGTAGTGCTTGGTACGATTGATCCTTGATGATGAAGGAAAAACTCCGGGCAGAATTTGAAGGGTCCGTATATCCAACATCTAAAATAAAGAATGGATCATTCTCTAAAACAGCATCTGAAATTTCCAGGTTCTTATCCAGAAAAAAGCCGGTTCGTTCACCTTTTGTCAACTTTGGGCTGGCATTATCGTACATAAATAAAACGGGTGCATAATCGAAATAATTGCTGACGGAGGCCTGAATGATCAAAGCTTCAGCCTTGGCCTCTGCCTTGGTGGTTTCCCATTGCAATTTGGCACGCTCTCGCTCCTGAGTAGAAAGGTCCTCCTTTTCCATCAAGGCAGCCAGCGCACCTATTTTTTTGCTTTGAGAAGGCAATCGCACCACCAGAACATGCTTTTTCAATTGCTCTAAGTAAGCATTGGCTTGCTCACTCTTTATTTGTCCAGTGGCACTTGAACCCCAAAGCAAAAGCAGTGTAATAAGGACTGATGGTAAGCGGTTTAGCATAACTGTTAAGATTTAGTTAATAAGTTTTAAATCGATCTTAAACCCATTTTCCGAATTTCCGAGAGTTTAGGCATTCTTAGAAAAAATTAGCAAATTTGTGAGCCTTTTACTACAGCATTTTTTGTAATATCAGGCCTTTTTGAATAACAACTTATTTTTAGTGGGAGTTGTATGATGAAAAAGGCTCCCCATGGGCAGATAAACCCAAAAAAACTATGCAATCAGTAGATATTGAAGCGCTGAATCAACAGATCTATATCGATAGTGCTTTCGTCGAAAAACTAAATGAGGAAACAGCAAAAGTTATTGTGGGACAACGTCACATGATCGAGAGATTGATGCTCGGATTGCTGACAAAAGGCCACGTTTTATTGGAAGGGCTTCCTGGCTTAGCAAAAACACTAGCCATTAATACCCTTTCAAAAGCTGTTGATGCCAAATTCAACCGCATTCAATTTACCCCTGACCTTCTCCCTGCCGATATTATCGGTACCATGATATTCAATCCTAGCAAAAATGAATTCACGGTTCGCAAAGGCCCCATCTTTGCCAACTTTATTCTAGCGGATGAGATCAACCGTGCCCCGGCCAAGGTGCAAAGTGCCTTGTTAGAGGCTATGCAGGAACGGCAGGTAACCATCGGTGGAGAGACCTACCCTCTTCAAGAGCCATTTCTAGTGCTAGCCACACAAAACCCCATTGAGCAAGAAGGTACTTACCCACTGCCAGAGGCCCAGGTAGACCGTTTCATGCTCAAAGTAAAGATTACCTATCCTACCAAGGAAGACGAGAGAGAGATCATTCGTCGTAATCTACAGACTGGTGGATTCCCAGAGATAAAGCCTGTTGTAAAACCTGAAGCTATTCTCAAAGCGAGAGAATCGGTGAATAAGGTGTACATGGATGAAAAGATTGAGAAATATATCCTAGATATTGTATTCTCCACCCGAAACCCAGGAGACTACAACCTGAGCAGCTTACAAGCGCTCATTAATTATGGTGGATCGCCTCGAGCCAGTATTGCCTTGGCCAAATCTGCCAAAGCCTACGCCTTCTTGAAGAGAAGAGGTTACGTGATCCCGGAAGATGTCCGGCAAGTGTGCCATGACGTAATGCGGCACCGGATCGGCTTAACCTACGAAGCTGAAGCTGAAAATGTCACGCAAGAAGATATTATCAACAAAATCTTAGATACAGTAGAAGTACCTTAACCTTCGCCCGTGGAAACAAGTGAACTACTCAAAAAGGTTCGGAAGATTGAGATAAAGACGAAAGGATTGAGTCGACATATCTTCTCAGGAGAGTACCATAGTGCTTTTAAGGGGCGCGGTATGTCCTTCAGCGAAGTACGCAATTACCAATTTGGGGATGACGTCCGTAATATCGACTGGAATGTCACGGCACGAACAGGCGATCCTTATGTGAAGATCTTTGAAGAAGAGCGGGAATTGACCGTCATGCTTTTGATAGATGTCAGCCGATCATCCTTCTTTGGAACGGTTAATCAGCTAAAGAACGAGATTTTGACGGAAATCTGTGCGGTATTGGCATTCTCCGCTATCAATAACAATGATAAAGTTGGGGTAATCTTTTTCTCCGATCAAGTGGAAAAGTTTATCCCACCCAAAAAGGGGAAGCAACATATTCTCAGGATCATCCGAGAGCTAATCGATTTCCAACCTCAACATCAAGGTACAGATATCGAAAGCACCCTGCAGTATTTCAACAATGTGGTAAAGAAAAGAAGTATCTGTTTTCTGCTTTCCGATTTCATGACCAAAAACTACGAGGCAGCGCTTCGAATCGCAGCTAGAAAGCACGATGTAGTTGGCATTCATATGGTAGATCCACGAGAGGAAGAATTACCCAATGTAGGACTACTACGAGCTTCGGATGCCGAAACGGGTGCCATGCGATGGATTGACACTTCCTCTGCTAGAGTGCGGGAACAATATGCCAATTGGTACTCGGAACACTACCAATATTTTCGCTCAGCTTTCCTAAAAAGTGGTGCTGATGCAGTCAGTATTCGGACCAACGAATCCTATGTAAATGCCCTACTTAAGTTTTTCAAAAAGCGGAGTAACTGATATGAAGGAATTGCGAAAATTATCGCTTTCATGGAGCTTTGGACTGTTATTACTCTTCTATTTACTACCCCAGGTAATTGAAGCGCAGTCCGTTAGTGCCGCTCTAAGCAAAAACGAAATCTTGATTGGAGATCAAATCAAGATGGAGTTGGATATCAGCTATCCACAAGGAATGACACTTGAGGTAGCGGATTTATCCGGCATTGAAAAGACCGAGGGGATCGAGTTGTTGAAAGTCTATCCGGTTGACACGGTACCCTCCAATGAAGGCAACCTCCTTCATCAAACGCTAATTCTAACCTCCTTTGATTCTGGACAATACTTGATTCCACAGATCCCCGTTAGTTTCCTCCGGGGGGAGCAACGCCAAACCATCAATACCAACAGTCTCTTGCTTATTGTCAACCCATATCCAGTTAGTCAGGACACGGTACAGTTGCAGCCGATTAAAGGGATTGTTGCCGAGGACAAAACGATCGAAGACTACCTTCCTATATTAATCGGTATTGGTACAGTAGCCTTGCTGGGTTTCCTTGGGTATTTCTTCTATAACCGTCGGCAGAACAAAGAAGAGCCTGCTCCAGTCATCATCAAGCGACCTCCATTCGAAGTTGCCATGGAAAAGATTGAATCGCTTCGAGCTTCCAAGCTCTGGCAACAGAATAAGATAAAGGCGTATCAGAGTGAGCTGACCTTCATCTTAAGGGAGTACTTGGAAGAAAGATTTAAGATAAAAGCTTTAGAATCTACCTCGGACGAAATCATTGAGGATCTACAAAAGTTGGATGAAGTCGAAGAAGATTGGAGGAGTGAACTGAATAAGATTCTACAAACGGCAGATTTAGTCAAGTTTGCCAAAGCGATACCGCCGATCGAAGTGCATGCTGCCGGCTTAGACAAATTGGAGGCCTTTGTCCTTCAAACGAAGCCCAAACCAAAACCGGTGGATGAGGAAGAGACAATAGATGAACCAGAAGTACAAGACCAATCGGAAGCTATAGAATAAGTCGTATGCTTGGATTATTGGAGAACATAACATTTGTAAGTCCGTTTTTCTTTGTGTTGTTGCTATTACTTCCATTAATAGCCTGGTGGTACAATCGTAGCTATCGGCAACGCTATGCGCCAATGCGAATGTCTACCTTGGAAGGACTGGAGAATACCCAATCGATTAGGGGACGCTTACGCTCTTTGTTACCCATCCTTCGAATCCTATCTTTTGTAGCCTTAGTTGTAGCCCTAGCTCGCCCTCAGCGGGTATTGAAAGAGGAGGAGGTAGTAGCAGAAGGGATAGATATAAGCCTCGCGATGGACTTGTCAAGTAGTATGTTAGCCCAGGATTTTCAGCCGAACCGGCTGGAAGTAAGCAAGCGAGTAGCAGCTGATTTTGTCGGCCAACGACAGTACGACCGCATTGGATTGGTGGTGTTCGCCGGAGAAGCCTTTACACAGTGCCCTTTGACTACCGATCATCTAGTACTAAATGAATTCCTCAATAAATTAGAATGTGGGATACTTGAGGATGGAACGGCAATCGGGATGGGACTAGCCACGGCTGTAAATCGGCTTAAGGATAGTGATAGTAAAAGTAAGGTCGTGATTCTCTTGACTGACGGAGTCAATAATACAGGCTACCAGTCCCCAATGCTGGCAGCCAAGATTGCAAAGGAATATAATATTAAGGTTTATACCATTGGAGTAGGGAGTGTCGGAGAAACCCGGGCCCCGGTTAGTAGAAGAAGTGACGGAAAGTACGTCTTAGGATTAGTAAGGGTTGAAATTGATGAAGATTTACTCCGTCAAATTGCAGAAATGACAGGTGGAAAATACTATCGAGCAGTAGATGAACAGAGTTTGGAACAGATTTATGCTTCCATCGATCAATTAGAGAAGACCAAAATTGAAGTGACTAGCTTCAAGAGATATAGCGAGGAATACCATCATTTTGCTTTTTGGGGTATTCTGTTCTTGCTGATTGAAGTCTTGTTAAGGTATACTGTACTTCGAGCTATACCTTAGTGCTTGAAAGGATGTAGCACCATTGTGAAAAACAATCAGGTGCTGAAGAAGATACTATTATGTTTCGATTCGAAAATAGCATATACCTCTATGGACTGGCATTCATTCCAGTTCTGATATTGTTCTTTGTAGCAACCTGGTACTACCGTAAGCGAGCCTTAAATCGCTTTGGTAATCCGGAGCTTTTGGAGCAGCTAATGCCAGATTGGTCACGCTACAAGCATACGGTCAAGTTTATTCTCCTCTTGGCCACCTTAGCCTTTCTCATTGTAGGTTGGGCCAATCCACAGTGGGGCAGCAAAAAGGAGAAAGTTAAGCGCAAAGGAATTGATGTTTTCATCGCTTTGGACGTTTCCCGGAGTATGTTGGCAGAAGACATATCTCCTAGCAGACTAGATCGGTCAAAACGGTTTTCTCAAAACTTGGTAGACCAACTAAAAGGAGAAAACCTCGGCTTAATCCTGTTCGCTTGTAATGCCTACATGCAAGTTCCGCTCACTACTGACTATGCCTTTGCTAAAATGTTCGTGACAACTGCTAACCCAGGGATGGCTCCTTCCCAAGGTACCGCAATTAGCGAGGCTATCACCTTGGCTGAACAATCCTTTCCTGAGGAAAATCAAAAGCATAAAGCACTAATCATCATTTCCGATGGTGAAGATCATGATGGTGAAGCAGTGTCGGCCGCAACAACCGCAAAAGAAAACGGCTTGCTTACTTTCACCATTGGTGTAGGAGAGGCTAGCGGTAGTTTCATTCCTGTCCGGCAAGGTGGGCGAGAGGACTACCTACGAGATCAGACCGGAAACCCCGTCAAATCCCAATTGAACGAAGAGATGCTCCGAGAAGTAGCACAGGCAGGGGGAGGAGATTATTTCAATCTTTTGGCGGGTTCCGATGAGGTCATGAAAGCACTAAAGACACGAATTGATGCAATCGAAAAACGAGAGTTGGAATTGCGATCATTCACAGAATACGAAAGCTACTTCCAATATTTCATCGGCCTAGGATTATTTCTTTTGATCTTAGAATTTTTGCTATCGTATAGAAAGAATAAATACCTCGGAGATAAAGATATTTTTGCTACTTGATTGATCTTCAAAACTTTCCCTTTGCCGATCTGATTCCGAAGATATGTCTCAAGGGAAGTTTACTCAAAATTTAATGTGTCATGAGAGCATTATTAATTGTATTCGGCCTCTGCTTGGGAATAGGACTACAGGCTCAATCTCAACACAAACTCCTACGTAAGGGAGATAAAAGCTATAAGGAAGAGAACTTTGGCAAAGCGGAAGAGGATTATCGAAAAGCACTGGAGAAAAAGCCTTCTTCCAAGGGCAGCTATAATCTGGGAAACTCCATATATCAACAGAAAGATCGCTTTGATTCTGCCGGAGAACTTTATCTGGATGCAGCTGAACGAGCAACTGATCCAGTGTTGAAGTCGAATGCCTACCATAATCTCGGTAACGCCTACTTCAATCAGCAAAAGTACAAGGAGAGTATTGAAGCTTACAAGAACTCTCTCCGCTTGCAGCCACAGGATATGCAAACCAAGCATAACCTGGCACAAGCACAGTATATGCTGAAACAGCAACAACAACAACAGCAGCAACAACAACAGGAAGGGGACGAGCAAAATGAAGATCCCCAGGACAATCAGGATCAGCAAGATCAGCAGCAACAGCAAGAACAGGAACAGCAGCAGGATCAACAGCAAAACCAATCTCAGCAGGAACAACAAGAAAGTCAATCAGAGCAAGCTGAGGATGTCCCGGACTTAACGCGGGAAGAAGCTGAGCGTTTATTAAAGATTATGGAAAATGAGGAACAAAAGACTATGGAAAAAATGCGCCGCAGACAAAATAAAGGATGCAAATCGCAAAAAGACTGGTAAGTTGTAAATTTGTATTTACTGCTTCAAACTTTTGAATGCTTTTAGGAGTCTTTGTTAATGGCTTTGGCTCTCACTTAAGAAGCCGCATCCTTGTCCATTAAAAGAGAAAAACATGAAAAAATTAAGTGCCCTTTTCTTAGGTCTATTCCTGACTAGCCAGATTGTTATAGCGCAAGATGATGCTAAATTCTCAGTAAAGGTGAGTATGGATTCCGTGCTGCATGGTAATTATTTTCAAGTGGTCTTCTCTTTGGAGAATGCCAAAGGACAAGATTTTCAGGCACCGGCTTTTGAGGATTTTATAGTAAAGAGCGGTCCAAACATGTCTTCCAGCTTTAGCATGATGAACGGGGATGTTTCCCAAAGTATTTCCTATACCTTCTATCTCGAACCCAAGGATATCGGAAACTACTATATTCAACCGGCTAGCATTTCTGTAGGGGAAATGATGTTAGAAACGGAACCCATCGAAATTCTAGTCGTACCCAACCCTGAGGGCATTATTCAAAAGCAACCTCAGGAAGAAAGAATGAGTGACTTCTTCAGAGGCTTTGACCGGGAAGGTATGCCGGGTTTTCGCAACTTCCAATTTGATTTTGATGAGCCAGGGCAACGGGCTTTACCCAAGGATAACAAACCTGAGGAGCCCGGAAAAGAAGATAAGACTAAAAAGAAAAAGAAGAAGAGAAAGATTTATAAGATCTAGATCAGGTCGGATTTTCTTTGGCCTGCCGAAAGATATACTGATATGGAGCGGACTTACGCTGGACCTAAGCATATGAACTGGCTAACTCGTTATTTAGAAGTAGGGCGTCAATACGTACTAACCTTACTGGCTATTATGTTGATAATGACCAATAGCCAAGCCCAGAAATTCGAAGCCTATAGTGATGCTAAACAAGTCCTCTTGAAGAGTTATTTCGATGTAACTTTTACGCTCTCTGATGCCAATGGCAGTAATTTTCGGGCACCGAATTTTAGAAACTTCACCGTCATAAATGGTCCCTCTGTCTCTCGTAGCACCTCTATCATCAATGGACAAATGTCCAAAGAAGAAGGCTATACGTTTACCTTACAGCCTAAACGTATTGGCACCTTCTCTATCGGTAAAGCACAGATCACAGTAGGGAACAAGACTTTTGAGAGTCAACCCATCTCTATTTCAGTAGTGCAAGGGAAAAGTGGAGGTGATGATGCCGAGGAATTGTACATCGAAGCACTACCCAGCATTACTGAAGCTTGGGTAGGGCAACAGATTATGTTGGACTACAAACTCTTCACCACCGTCCAGATCGAGACACAAAATGTTATTTCCGAATCCGATTATCAAGGATTTTACGCACAAGATATTCGTAGATATGACGGCCGGGTAGTACGGGAGGTCATTGATGGGACTCAGTACGCCACCAAGGTACTAAAGCGCTTAGCTCTTTTTCCTCAGCAGACGGGGAAACTCACTGTCGACCCGCTCAATGTTCAGTTGGGAGCCGTTGTGGAAGGCAATAACCAAAGAAGGAGATTCTTCTTCAGTAGAGAAATCAGAAGAATTCCAGCCAGCACAGAGGCGGTAGTGATTAGTGTAAAGCCTCTTCCCCCAAACGCTCCTTCTTCTTTCACCGGAGCAGTGGGCAGTTTTGAAGTCAAGAGTAGGATTAATAGAGCAAGCGTAACCACTGATGATGCCATTTCCGTTGTCCTCTCTATTCGCGGAAACGGAGACATTAAGCGAATTCAGCCTCCGGAGCTAAGCTTCCCCGAAGCTTTTGAAGTATATGACCCTAAAGTGATTAAGGAAAATAGCTTTGAAAATTTGGGTCAACTTTATGGCGAGAAAGACATTGAGTATTTGTTGGTCCCTAAGGAAGCTGGGCAATATCAACTGACTCCAGAGTTCAGTTATTTTGATCCTGACAGTGCCAAATACGTCGTTTTCAACGATAATACCTTTGCTGTAAATGTGGGTCAAGGAAGCCAGCAAAAAAAGGCCATTACCGCCGCGCCTGAGCCGGAGCGCACACAAGACATTGCCTACCTCAAGTCAAATCCAGGATTTGGTCCTAGTGGATATTTTCAAGAGAACTGGACTTTTTGGTTACTAAGCTTACTTCCGTTCCTAGCTTTGGGTGGAGCTTATACCTATAAGCAATTAAAAGCCAAGAGCGACTCACTAGACCCAGCTCTCCTACGCCAACGCAAGGCCAGAAAAGCGGCCCAAAAGCGGCTCGAAACTGCCAAGCAACACCTACAGACAGGAAAAAGCCGGGCTTTCTATGACGAGATCTCCAAGGCTATGCTAGGGTATGTGTGTGATAAGCTTCAGATTCCTGTTTCTGAACTCACCAAAGATAATGTCAAGGAGAGATTGCAAGGCCTCGAAGTAGCTGATGATGAAATAGAGCGTTTCATGAAGACCATTAAAACCTGTGAAATGGCGCTTTTTGCCGGTATGGATAATAGTACCGCCATGCAGGAAACCTATGATGAGACCTTGGATTTGCTCGCGACAGTCGAGTCTTCCATTAAGTAAAACCATAGATCCGGAGATTAGTCTTTCTCATTTCTAAGTCCATTTCGAATCTTGGAAGCTGTGGATTTCATCTGTGCAGCTTCCCTAGAAAGATCAATTCTGTCTCCGCACTTCTCACTCCTCCCTTTTCCTACTCCACTACAACTTAATAGCTCAACACCCCTGATCGGAGCACCTTTGTATTGAATCTAAACTCAATACCCTAAAAAACCATCATGAAACAGTTGAATTATCTTTTAATGCTCATCGTGAGCTTTGGTATACTAGCCCCATCAATCCATGCACAATCCAACAAAAAGGCTAAAAAACGAGTAGCAGTCTTCCTGTTTGAGGATAAGTCAGGCGGGAGAGGTTATTGGTACGGCGGACAAGGAGTAGGAGAAGGTGTCACCGACATGCTCACTACTGAATTGGTAAAATCCGGTCAATATCAAGTTATTGAACGCAATCAATTAGATCAACTTCTGCAAGAACAAGACCTTGGTCGTAGTGGATTAGTGACGCCACAAAGCGCTGCAGCCGTTGGAAAGTTACTAGGCGTCGAATTGGCGGTAATGGGAGCTGTAACCGAATTCGGAAACAAGAAAGGAGATTCGAATATGCGGATCGGCGGGACTCGCCTAGGCGTAGGGCGCAATGCGGCTGTCGTAGCAATTGATCTACGTTTGGTAAATACCTCTACGGGAGAGATCGTGTTAGCAGAAAATGTTCGCAAGACAAAGAATGGTCTTTCGGGATCCATTGGTCATAAGAATATGAATTTCAATAGCCGACAGCAATTCAATAACTCCTTAGTCGGTAAGGCAACCCGTGCTGCCGTAGAAAACGTAATTGAATTAATCGGGACAAACAGCAGTGAACTGCCTTGGGAAGCCAAAGTAATAGTAGCCAAAAACGGAGATGTCTTTATCAATAGTGGTAAAACAGGTGGCGTCGAGGTCGGAGAAACCTTTACTGTGATGCGGCCGGGAGAAGCATTGATTGACCCAGACACGGGGCTTAATCTAGGTAGCGTAGATACAGAAGTAGGCACGATAAAGGTGGTGGACAATAGCATAGGAGAGGGGAAGGCTTCAAAATGTCGTATTGTCAGTGGCAACGATTTCTCCAAAGGAGATCTAGTGAAAATGAACTCTTCTTCGGCCAATCCCGTGGACAAGCATAAAATGAGATAAAAAAGCAGCACTGGTACCTCTTATCAGTGAAGCTTTGAATATCATTTTTGATTGTCTGTAAACACGAGATTGATCGAAGAACAAACAAAATAAGGTTTTGGGTCATCAAGGTCGGAGAGTTTCCTATTAAGAGGGCTCTCCACCTACCCTCTCCCTTATACGGAATAGAAATAGGATATCTGCAACTCCGTTCGAATTTTGGCCTTTGCCGAAACTTGAGCGGAGTTTTTCGTAGATCTAAAATCAGATACCTACTGTTTATATAACTAAACATTTGTTTATTTTTGGCCTATGGCACGACCACGATCTGGTGAAAAGTATGATGCAATCATGAAAGCCACGCTGCAGATTGGTGCGGAAGCGGGGTTCCATGGCCTTTCTATGTCAAAAATTGCTAAGGCAGCAGGGGTAGCGACAGCTACCATCTACATTTATTTTGAAAATATTGATGCCATCATCAATCAGCTATACGTGGATTTAAAGGAACTCGTTTTTGGTCAGTCAATGGCCGGCGTAAAGCCCTATATGAGTAGCCAACAATCCTTTGAGTTAATCTGGAAGAATTTGTATCATAACATATTGGCATACAACGTCGAATTTAGATTCTTAGAACAGTTCACCAACAGTCCCTACATTACCCAAATATCCCGAGAAGAAGGATATCGTCCATTTTCCCACATCATTCGATTCTTCCAAGAAAGTATCAAAAAAGGTGATATTAAAGATATGCCGATGGATGTGATCATGGCTTTTTTCTTTGCACCTATAGCTGCCATCACCAAGAATATTATCGCGGGGCACTTGGAAATGAGTGAAAAGGAAACTCAAAAAGCCATAGAAAATGCTTGGAATGCTATAAAAGCATAAAAAATTTCTCAAGTAAATAAACAAACGATCGTTTATTAATGTTCCTATAGAAAAAACTTAAAATCCAATTCAAATGAAGTATCGTACGCTTGGTAATACAGGTTTGTTTGTTTCTGAATTATGCATGGGAGCAATGACATTTGGGGGTAAAGGAGTTTTTGAAGTTATCGGCGCCTTGGGGCAAAAGGAAGCTGGTCTTCTAGTCGACAAAGCATTGGATGCTGGTATCAACTTCTTTGACACCGCCAACACCTATGCTAAACATGAATCCGAAGAGATACTCGGAAAAGCACTCGGCAATCGTAGAAAGGATGTTATCGTAGCCTCGAAGGTAAGGTTCCGTATGACCGACAACGTCAATGGTGTGGGTTTGACTCGTCATCACATTATGAATCAGGTAGAGAAAAGTCTAAAAGCACTGAACACAGATTACCTAGATCTGTATCAGATTCATGGCGCGGATCCTTTGACGCCAATGGAGGAAACGCTTTCTACCCTAAACGACTTAGTTCGTCAAGGAAAGGTACGCTATACCGGCTACTGTAACCTTACCGCTTGGCAAGCCATGAAGGCCTTGTCCATTTCTCGGCAAAATGGTTGGGCGGAATTTAAGTCTGCACAGTGCTACTACTCCATCGCCGGTAGAGAACTAGAACGTGAGATCGTTCCAATGGCACAAGATCAAAATCTGGGAATTCTCCCATGGAGCCCACTAGCTGGTGGATTTCTTACTGGTAAGTATACTAGAGAGACCGAAAAGGTAGATGGTTCTAGACGAACTAATTTTGACTTCCCTCCGATCAACAAGGACAAAGCCTATGACATCATTGATGTGATGGCGGAGATTGCCGAAAAACATGAGGCCACGGTGGCTCGCGTAGCGCTTGCTTGGTTACTACACAAGCCCGGAGTAACCAGTGTAATCATTGGAGCCAGAAAAATGTCACAGTTGGAAGATAACATCAAAGCGGTTGACATCCAGTTTAGCGAAGAAGAACTGAAACGCCTTGATGACGTTAGTCAGTTGGCACCAGAATATCCTCATTGGTTTGCGGGTACACCAACCGACCGATATCCTGGATCACGAGGTTGGGCGGATGCTTAATGCTCAGATAGCATTAGCGCAGCGGAAAACTTAATTTCAGATATATGAAGGCGGAGGTAAATTCTTCCGCCTTCCTTTTTTTGCCTATCAGGAACGCTTCTTGACCGTGTTTGTATTCTAACCAGGCTGTAGGTCAGCCGATTCAGCCTCAACGGGCACTATTGCCTCCGGTCCAAATTGGGCTACCTGGCCATTAGCCGAAAGTAGAATGGCAATCGTCTTGGTACTCTCAAATTGAGCAAAAATGATCATCATGATCACGGTTATGGGGACACAAAGTACCATTCCTGAAACACCCCATAAGGTGCCCCATAAGGAAAGAGACAGGATCATCACTAGAGAACTAATGTTCAGAGAACTACCCATCATCCTCGGTTCAACTACATTTCCTACAATCAGTTGTATAGCCCCTACTCCGACGAGGATAATGAAGAATGGAGTCAAAGTTTCAAATTGTAGAATCGCCATAAGTGACGGAAAGGCAGTGGCTACCAGCGATCCTATGCTAGGAATAAAATTCAACAAGAAAATCAAGAAGGCCCAGAAAGCGGCAAAATCCAAGCCGATAATGGCCATCACAATGTAACTCGCCACAGCAGTCAAGATGCTAACAGCCGTTTTCACAGAAATATAGCTGCTAATGGCCTTATTTATCCTTAACAAGATTCCCTGTACCCGTCCATAATCTTCCTGATCCGTAAAGATCGCCTGCAATTTCAGCGGGAAACTCACCTGTTCCAAAAACAGAAAAAGCACGTAAATCAAGATCAAAAAGATATTTCCGGCAATGCCTGAAAAGGTGTTGATAAAACTGGAGATGATATTGGTGAAGTCGAACCCTTCCAATAAAGAAGATACATTGGGCACCTGCTCCAGTCCGAAGGACTGCTGCACATTTTCCATGAGATGCCGAACATTCTGTTCATAGGTGGGTAGAGTATTGGCCATAGATTGCGCATTATTAGCAATCATCTCACCAACAAATACTAGAAAAAGTACAATAATGAGCATCGACAAGGTAGCACTTAGCCAGCCAGGACAATATTTTCGCATGAACGGGAAACTACCGATCCAATTATTTAAGCCAACGATCACATACCACACTACTAAGGCGATGACAAATGGGATCAATAGGCTTTTACCATAAACCAGTAGGACTACTACTAAAGCAGTGGCTACCATCCAGGCTGCCGCGTTTAGGATTCTCATCGGTGTTCTTGTTTTTCTACAAGGTATTAAAATCCATTTGATCCTAGGATAGCTCTATGGCAAAAGTGCATTGAAAAAGCCCTTGCGGGACCTCCCCATCACCAGGGATAATCCTACAAGGGCTGTTAAGGCATCTACAAATAAATAATGTGAAAGGCCATCTACCTTTCACATTATCATTGCGCTACTTCAATTCAAATCCTTTCAACTTGGCAATCCCTTCCAAGGACTGCATGAAAGAAATTTCTAAGCTTTCCTTGTTAGTCGTTGGGGAAGCAATCAATTGTTGCTGGATAAATCCTTGGCGGTCTAGATTCAAGGCTTGGATCTGCTGACTAATGGCCAAGCGATTGTCCTGACATTCTTTGATCTTTAAGCGTAGACGGGTACGAGACAATTGCTGAAAATCTTCCGCTAGGTCCAATTGCTGGTCGATAACGGTGGAATCCGCAGCAAAAGCATCTACTAAATCCCAGCTTGTATTTACATAATTACCCGAGGCTTTGAAGCAAGCCCGACTGGCTGCATTGGCAACGCTGTAAGTAATAGCGTTGGCATCTTGAAGCTGCTGATTCTGCTGCTTATTCAATCCTTGTTCTCCAAAAGGTATATATGTACTATTCAATTTCAGGTTCAAACGCGATATCTCTTCATCATAAGGAGTTTCAATAAAGTCAGTAGCTATGTTGTGATCAATGTTTGCGTAATGTCCGCCGGTGATCAAGGCGCCCTGCTGCCACCCCAATTGAATACCGTCCAAGGATTGGCCGCAAAAGATAGTATTCACTACTATACCTTGATCTTTTGCCTTCCGGCAGATTTTCTGAAACCGCACAGGGCCTTGATCAAAGCCTTCATTACCCGCTATAAACAATAAGCGCAATTGATCTTCTCCTCCGCTCCATTTCAGATCATGCAAGGCCGTCTTAATGGCCATTCCGCAATACTCCTCCCCTCCGTTGGTTCTCAATCGAAACAAGGCTTCTGAAACCGCATCAAAATCTGATGTGAATGGTAAAAGTTGTTGGACATACCCAGCTTCCTGCGAAACTTCAGCATTCCCGTAATGGTACAAGGCAATTTCGATCTTAGGGCCCGCCCCGTTGCGTTCTGCCTGACTAAGATTATTAAGGATTTGCCACAACTGAGATTTAGCCTGTTCTATTAGCCCCTCCATCGAACCACTAGTATCCAACAAGAGCGCCACCTGAATGAGGTTCTCTGCCGAGCTAACCCATTCTTGCATTGGTTTTTCACCCTTCTTAAACCACTGTGTAAGTGCCAATACAGAGCGGAATTGAAAAAGGCAGCCCAAAAGCACTAATGCAAACAAAGGAATCCATCTTTTCACTGACGTAGGTATTTTCATGATCTGGATTTTAAATGATTTTTGTCTCCAACTGTGCTCGCAATATTTCTGAAAAGAAAAAGAAGAAAAAAGCGCCACTTTAAGAGCTAGGCCATCACAATCATAATAGTGCCTGTTCACTGTATAAACAGGTCATATTGACGCCTTTTCCCGAAAATCCATAAAGAAAAAGTGTCTTATCTTTGAAAAGCTGTGACCAATGGAATGTCTATGAGCGTTGATTTTTCGAATGGCCATAAAGCAGTTTTACGCAACAATCTTAGTACTGCTTTACTTACCACATTGCTGTTACTTACCTGCTGTCTTTCCGCACAAGAGGCTAGTCAGCCTTATGTATTGTCACTGCAAAAGGCCGAGCAAGCCTGCATCCAGTCTCCAGAATTGGGAATTGACATGGTCAAAGAGGTGATCGCGGATAGCAAGCTCAACCGAAATGCCTTGGAAGAAGGCCAGGCTTATATTCTGCTAGGAGATATTTATGAAATGAATAATCAAAAAGACCTGGCGCTCAATCGCTATCGTCAGGCCTTAAGTATTCTCCCTAGAAGCCAGGCTGCCAATTGGATCGCCCTAGCACACTATAAGATGGGCAAGATCTTTCTTGACCAAAAGCGAAGTAGCGAAGCCAGTCGGGCCTTTACTCAATGTAAAAATCTAGCTCTAACTCCTGCACTACAAATCAACTGCCAGGAGGGCTTAGCAGACGCGGCTGCGCTAACTGGCAACTTAGATCAAAGTCAGCAACTCTATGCCGATACTCGAGGGTATTACCAGGTGCAATCAGATTCTTTATCCCTAGCTCGCCTCACCGCTAAAGAAGCAAAACTCTATGCTTTTCGAGGCAATCTCTCCCAAGCTCAGCAATCCTATAGCAACTCGGTGCAAACCCTTTCGCCGCAATTCCTCAGCCGGCAAGGCTATATTGCCTTCGAGCAGGTAAATAGTGTACTGATCGATAGCATTAAGGATGACCGGGAAAAGATCGCTCTCCGTAGATTCAATTTAGATAATAAATCTCGCCTCAAACTCCCTGCCGATTTATTGCTGGAAGAACAACTTGCACTAGCGAACCTCTATAAGTCGAACGGTGAATCGAATGCCTTAAAAGAAGTGATAAGGGAAGCCCGAGCACTAGCTCAAAAAAGTCAGAACTCAGCACAGCGAGCCAACTTCTTTCAGCTTTCCTCCGAATGGAACCTGGATCAGGGAGATCTCGAAGGCGCAAAAAGCGACTATCAAAACTACCTGGCCGAAAACGCAAAAGTTTTCCAGGAAAAGGAAGATGCGCTTAATCGCCAACTCGCTATTATCCGTAATCAAAGTATCGTAGATGTAGCGGCTAAGGATGTAGACCTAGAACTAAAGGAGAGAGAACTTTTAGAAAGTCAAATGTGGACCCAGCGCTTGATCATTATCGGCTTAGGCTTACTACTATTGGCTGCCTTGGTTTCCCTACTCTTGATCTGGCGTAATGTAAAAGCCCGGCAGAAGGCGAATGATTTACTGCAACTGCGCTCTCTCAGAACCCAGATGAATCCACACTTCATCTTTAATGCCTTAAACAGCGTCAACAATTTCATTTCTCAAAGTGACGAAAGAGCAGCCAACAAATTCCTATCGGATTTTTCGAAGTTGATGCGAATGGTATTGGATTACAGCCAACAGGATTTCATTTCTTTTGAGGAAGAAATGCAACTGTTGCAACTATACCTAAAACTGGAACATCTTCGCTTTAGAGATAAGTTTGAATATACTTTCACTCAGGATGAGGATCTGAACAAGCAGATCGAAATCCCTCCCATGCTAATTCAACCCTTTGTGGAGAACGCCGTCTGGCACGGACTAAGGTATAAAGCCGAGAAAGGAGTGTTACTGGTAGATGTTGCCGCTGAGGAAGATCATATTTTGGTTACGGTACAGGATAATGGGATTGGAAGAGATCGTTCAAAGGAACTAAAGACCAAAAACCAAAACCAGTACCGCAGTACAGGCTTGCGCAATGCACAGGAGCGCATTCAGCTGATCAATCAATTGTACGGCAAAAGCTATGAACTCTCCGTAGAAGATGCTTATGAGGACGGTGATGTAGGAACACTGGTCCAGATAAAAATACCCCATTAACCCATGAAAAAACTAAAAACACTAATTGTAGATGATGAACAAGATAGTCGGGATAGTTTATCTCGTTTCGTAGCAAAATATTGCCCCCAATTGGAGATCGTGCAGGCCTGCGCCAATATAATGGAAGCAGAAAAGGCGATTCAGACCCACACGCCGCAATTAGTCTTCCTTGATATTGAAATGCCCTATGGGAATGCCTTTGACCTCTTAGACAAACTCCCTGCGATTGATTTCGAAATCATTTTCATCACCGCATTCAGTCAATATGCCATTGAAGCGTTCAAGTTAAGCGCTGCCCATTACCTACTCAAGCCGGTAGATATAGATGAACTCATTGAAGCTGTGGAAAAGGTAGAGGAAAGATTAGAACAAGCTAAGCGCCTGCATACCGCCACGATCCTCAAAGAAAACCTAGGTCATATTCAATCACAGCATCAAAAAGTGGTTTTACCATTGATCGATGGATTTGAAGTAACCAAAATGGCTGATATCCTCTACTGCGAGGCGGAAGAGAACTTCACTAAATTCTATTTCATTGGCGGTAAAAAATCGCTGATCTGCCGCAAACTCAAGTTCTTCGATCAGGTGTTGAGTGCGCATGGGTTCTGCAGAATTCATCGCTCTTATCTGATCAACTTAGAGTATGTACAACGCTACGTGAAAGGCAAGGGGGGCACGGTGATCCTAGAAAATGGTCAGCAACTTCAAGTCGCCAATGCACGCAAAGGTGAATTCTTGGAAAGATTCAAATAAAGACCTAAAGTTTACTGAGCGAGATGTGCCTTTACCTTTTCCAATTCTTGTTGAAACGAGGCTGCTAATTCAGTATCCAATATTCCTTCTTCAGCAGAAAAATTATGTCTAAAAGATGGCAATGAAAAGGTAGCCACTACCTCTCCGCCCATAAACCCGGCTCGGACACTGGCAGTCTCCAGCACACTCGCGCCCCCTCTTTTCCCCGGGGAAGTACTTAGCATAAATATTGGGCGCCCCGCCCAAAGTTTTTGCTCAATTCTAGACGTCCAATCCAGTAAGTTTTTGAAGGCCACCGTATAACTGCCATTGTGTTCTGCCATAGAAATGACGAGTAGATCATGCGCCTCAATCAAAGCCTTGAAGTCGTGCGCCAAGGACGGGATTCCCTCCTCTTCTTCTCGATCCACTCCGTATATAGGCATCTCAAAATCATTGAGGTCAATTAGCGTAATTGCTGCTTCCTCAACCTGGGCTGCTGCATAGGCTGCCAGTTGTTTGTTTATGGAATTGCGACTATTACTAGCCCCAAAAGCAAGTATCTTCAACATAATATTTGCACTCGTGATTGCTTGTGTGGCAAAGGAACAAATTTTTCATCAATCTACTAGTCAACTCCTCAGCCAATACAAAAGAAGGCGCAGCAAAGCAAGGAGTATAGCAAGTCATTAATACCTCTTACTTCTAGAGGCTTTCGACTCTACTTTTCAACGCCTTATTCCAGGCTTGAAATCCTCTCATGGTGTCTTCCCCGATCTTATTCATAATCAAACCTCTCAATAGGCCAGAAAAGATCTCGCCATGTATGAGCTTAGTCTGTTGCTCCCCCGTCGCCTCCAGCATGAAGTAATGTCTGCCCTTGAATAAACCCAGCGGGATACTTCCCAACCATTCGAAAGCATTCCCCTCCTCCATTCTGGTAATCACTGGTTTGAAAATCTGATCGCTGGTGGTTAATCGCAACGTGTTTTTCAGGCGCCCTCCCAATTTTGCCTCTCCTTCGATTGATCGAATGAAGGTGCTCCATTCCGGGTAAGCTGCAAAATCCATCATCACTTCCCAAACTTTTTCCTTAGACGCATTAATGATAATCTCTGTTTTAACCTCTTTCATTTTATTGGATTTTTACTTTAATCTTTAAATTGTAATAGGAGTCCTAAGTACCCGGACATGATTAGGCAACCATTCATTTGGGATGAGTTTTAGGCTCAATCGAGGCGAAAAACCTACCTACGGCAGGCAAGCGTAGGCGATGCCCCTGCATCGCCGAGGCTTTTCATCGTTGGGTGAGTCCAGAAATCGCCTAAACGGATATGTTCGTTTAATCATGGCCGAGTACTTAACAACCTCCTTTGCAACAAATATGCAGGCAACTTTAGTCTGATCACGTTTACAATTGTTAATTAATTCAAGATGCGAATTCAACTTTCCTCACTTCACCTTTTTCTATTATTCCTTCTACCCTCTTTCATTGTAGCTCAAGATAGTGCAAGTAAAAGAGTTGATGAATTATTCAGCGAATGGTCAAATACCAACTCTCCGGGTTGTGCCTTGGCAGTGATAAAGGATGGACAAATTATCCACAAACGAGGATATGGGATGGCTGATCTGGAACATGATGTACCTATTCGCCCTTCTTCTGTATTCTATATTGGTTCCGTGTCTAAGCAATTTGTGGCGGCTTGCATGCTGTTACTCGATGAACAAGGCAAGATTGATTTGGACGCAGATGTTCGAACTTATATCCCTGAGTTTCCAGACTATGGTTACAAAATAACGATCCGTCATCTTATCCATCATACTAGCGGAGTCCGCGACAATCTCACTCTTTGGGAGTTAGTCGGTAGATCGCATCTGGAAGAAATTCCGGAAGAAGAAATCTTTGATATGATATGCCGACAAAAAGAGCTCAATTTCGAGCCGGGTACACGGTATATGTATAGCAACTCTTGCTATTTCCTGATGAGTATTATTGTAGAAAGAGCAAGTGGTCTAAGTCTACGCGAATATGCCGACAAGCATATCTTCCAACCCCTTGGCATGCAAAACAGCATTTTTGGAGATAATAATCGAAGGATAATCCGAAATCGGGCCTTTGCCTACGGCAAAAACTCGGATGGGAGCTTCAATAGCATGTTGATGCGTTTTGATCTAGTGGGTTCTGGAGGTCTCTATAGTACCGTGGAGGATCTCTTCCTTTGGGATCAAAATCTTTACAACAATAAGATAGGAAATAGAGGCCAGGCCTTTGTAGAAGATATGTTGACCAATGGTAAGTACAAAGATGGAAGTGAGGTAGATTATGCCTTTGCGCTGGTGAATGGAGAATATAAAGGATTAAGGACGATCTCGCACAGTGGCGCATTAGGCGGATATCGAGCTTATTTTGTTCAGTTTCCTGAACAGCAATTTTCGGTGATCATCCTCAGTAATTTCGAAAACTTCCTACCACAAAATTTAGCCCAGCAAGTAGCGGACATATATCTAGCCGATCAATTGCAGACCATTGTAAAAAAAGAAAAGAAAAAACAGGCGCCCCCGAAGATCATCAAGCTTAGTCCAAAACACCTAGCCGCAGTAGAAGGTCAGTATTGGAATTCAGCTATTGGTTACCCGTTAAAAGTCTACATGAAAGCGGATACACTGCGACTATTTGATGAAGATTGGGGAGAAAGAACATTAGCACCAACGGGCATGCGCCACTTTATGTTATCAGGAATGGATAATGAAGTAGGTATTCGTTTTTTCCCAGCTACCAAGGATAATGCCATGCAATTAGCAGTAGAATTCAATGGAAGGGAAGTTGCTCGTGCTAATCAGATCAAGGTGCAAACCGTAACGGCTGAAGAAATGAAGAATTTATCCGGTAGCTACTATTCTCCCGAACTGGACACCCGCTATCAGATCAAAACAGAGAATAGACAACTCTGGCTCAAGCTCAAGAACCAAGGTTGGAAACCTATGAAGCGGGTGAAGCAAGACCTTTACACCCAGGCGCGGGTCGGACAGTTCAACTTCACCTTTAGCAATGATGGCCAGGTGTCAGGATTCAGTCTAGATGCTGGCAGGGTACAAAATCTGAAGTTTTCAAAAGTGGAATAGAAACCAAGCAAACAACGTCAGTCCAATAGCTTAACATATCATTTGCACTTATTTGAAAGCCATTAACAGGCATTCCTATACATCGCCTATACATTTGTAGTGACAATCATTTCAATTAAACACCAGCCAATTGGCCTACAAATTCACTGCAAATGAAAACCAAGTGCTACCTAATGCTAGGTCTACTGTTGACCAGTTTTACCGCTTATAGCCAAGCGAGCTATTTGGACAAAAACAATCAAGAACATCTCTGGGGAAAAATCCAACTGAATGACCTACAAGAAGCCCCTTTCCAAGATTGGTTTACTAGTAATTATGACGCTTTTCAACCTGAACTAGGAGAAGAATTCCCTCGAACCCAATTACAGGATATGGAAGTAACCATCTTTCTCGGCACTTGGTGCGGCGATAGTAAACTGTGGGTTCCTCGCTTTGTTAAACTTTGGGATGAGTTGGGTTTAGATAGAAAGCAACTGCACTTTGTGGCACTCCACAATAAATCATCCGTCTATAAACAAGGACCAGATGGAGAAGAAAAAGGGCTTAACATCCATCGAGTCCCTACCTTCATTTTTCAGCAAAATGATGAAGAAATAGCACGAATCGTCGAAAGCCCCTTAAACTCTATGGAGGCAGACCTTGCGCAAATCAGCCTCGGCTTTCCTTCCACTCCTCGCTACCGTGGCGCCAACTATCTGTCACAACTTTTCCAGGAGGTTCCCTTGGATAGCCTACAGCAGCATTATCCTACTACCTTGCGAAAAATCTATCGAGAAGTACACACCAGTAGCGAGTTGAATACTTATGGTTACGTATTAAAGGCAGCCGGTAGGGACAAAGAAGCTCTTTTCTCCTTTCAACTCAATGCCCGATTGTTTAGACACGATCCCAATGTTCACGATAGTCTGGGGGAAATGTATTTTCACTTGAAAGATTATGAGCTAGCTAAAGCGGCTTATCAACAGGTATTGCATTTAGAGGCGGAAAACGAAAATGCACAGGACATGTTGACAAAAATTGAAGACGTATTGGCTAAGAAATAGATGATAAGCGGGTGTGTCTTGTCTACATCAACAAGCACACCCGCCAATAAAAAGCTGTAGTAGGCTTTATTTCCCTAGTGGTACTAGTATTCCTACTCCAAAGTCGATACCTAGAGAAGTAACTTCATCATCCATGGCCATCGGCGTCAAACCATAGTCCATATTAGCATCGATAAATACTTGGCTTCTACCGGTTTTGAAATATACACCCGCGCCAATCACAGCCGCTGCATTGAATCGATTGTACTCCTCCTTTGCCAAATCAATGGCTTGAGAATCCGATTCTGTAGATATGTCATTTCCATCGATCACCGAAAAATCACCACTTCGACTTCCGGTCATGGCATATCCAAAGCTAGCTCCAGCATTCAAATACATCCCAACACCTTTAGTCCCAAGTTTGATTTTCATCAAAAGCGGAAGATCTAGATAATTGATCTGTTCTTGATAATTGAACTCGAGTCCTTGCTCCTCTAGAGAAATGGCGAATCCTCTCGCATTCCAGTTCACACCAGTGACAAAGCCAATCTTGGAAGTCATTTCAACCTCCACTTGTACGCCAAAGGAGGGCGCTGCAATAGCATCTAGTACAAAAGATTCATCGTCCAACTCTGCCATGGGGATAGATCCTTTGATGCCTATTCGAGGGCCAATACTAACCTGAGCATTGATAGAAGAAACGATGAAGAAAAGTCCTAGCAATACAAATAAGTTTCTAATTGGGTTTTGCATGTTATTTGGTTTTTTGGTTGATAATCACGGGACAAAGAAAGATCAAAGCTCGGCTCTCCTCTACTTTTAGTCATTGAAGTGGGAAATCCAGCCGGTGAAGAGCCTGACTAGAATAGTAAACTCATCACATTGACCATCCACTCAAAATATAGAACCGCCCGCTCAAGCAAGCTAGCGCCTCAATGACTTTGCCCCTACTTTTGTTTTGTATTAGTCAACAAACGCTTTTGTAAGCACCCGATAAAAACCCGAATGCACACCATGACGTGATACCGGAGCTGAAAGATGGCGCGCAAGCGTAATTTATTTTTCGCTTCGGTATATACGGAGGCCCCAACAAATTCATTAGGTGCCTGCGTATATATTCACCATAATAGTGGTTGAGAAAGGGTAGATTTAGGAGCCCACTTGTTATACCAAGTGGGTTTTTTTATGCTAATCACCCACCCGAAAACAATTAGACCCACCAACTACTCAACAAAATGTACGATGGCTCAGTCAGGCTGGAATTGGATCACTGTTCCGCCTAAATTTGCTGGACTTAAGTAGTCCAAAGCAGAGATCTATAACATTAGGACTAGTTACCTCAAACCATCAACGTGAAATCACCTGTAGCTCAATTACTCTCATCATTCCTACTGCTTAGCTTCTGGGGAATACCGCTCCAGAGCAATGCAGAAGTTCGATCTTGCCATATCGAAGCCTTCTTTGTGCAAGTTCCCAATGCTGGATGCCCAATGGAGAGATACCCGGTAGTCTTTAAACCAGCGCAGCCCCATCTAACATTCGCTCAATCACTGCGTGTAGAATTGCTTTCATCTAGGTTTTCATTCGAAGTAAAGCAAGGCAGCGCCCCGCATCGTTTTGACCTCAAACCTGGAACCTACCGATTTAAGATTACCAATACATCTAGCCCTTATTGCTCTACCATCCAAGACCTAACCGTTCAGCGAAGTACTGACCATCGCTCCCTAATTGCCGTCTGTAAAGACATCAGTATCCAGCTGCAAGCAGGAGGAGTATATCTAAGTCCGAAGGATCTTGCCGCTGACAGTCACTCCCCATGTAACCCGATAAAGTTTGAATTGGACAAATACTTTTTTTCGACCGCAGATATCGGCGTGAATAAGGTCAAAGTAAGTCTTGTGGATGCCCAAAATAGGAAACAAGGCTGCTATAGCACTGTGAATGTCCTGCCTTTACCTTCTTCCCCTAGCCAATCACCATTGGCAAGATTCGAACAAGGTGCCGCATCACCTTCAGAAATTGACAATGAGATTCTCGAAAGCGGTAACATTACTATGACTTCCAAAGGGTTCCCCTCTAGTAAGCGGCCAAACATATTGAGTCAGGCAAGATATGGGGATGGAGAGATAAAGGTGAAACTTTCAAGCTTGAAAGGAAAGGATCAAGCCAACGGGAAAGCTGGGCTGATCATCACAGAAAAGGGTGATTATGCATCCCCATTCCTTAGTCTATTATTGGAAGCCAACACGGGTACCCTCCATAAGGAATTTCGCCTGACTGCTGGAGGAGAAGTGGTAAAGGAATGGGAACATCGATTGCACCCGCCTAAATGGCTAAAACTGAAACGAAAAGGAAGTCACTTTAAGGCCTTCGCCTCCCACAATGGCTTACACTGGCAATTGGTTTACAGCACAAGTATGCAAACCGGAGCCGTTCTACATTGGGGGTTAATTTTAGAGAATGGGGGTTCCAGTAGTTCCACCATCGCTACATTCAACCACCTGCATATTTCTAGCGAAGCTAATCTTCCCTATCCCCTTTCCGATCAACAATCAAAGACGACAATAGAGCACAAAACCGTCTTGCCGGATGCATATTCTTCATCAAAATCAAAAACAATCATGGAACAAGAACAATGGAGCATATTCCCAAATCCTGCCCAGGATTATCTCGAAGTCACTTTACCGATTTGGAAGGACGATCGAGCAACCTTACACCTACTAAATAGTGCAGGAAAAGCAGTACTAGAAGAACACCTAGACGTGTTGAATGGACAATCACATTGGATGAATCTCGCTAGAGTAGCTCGAGGCGTGTACTACTTAAAGCTTCAAACCATAGAAGGGCAACATTTGACCAAAAAGGTAATTGTTGACAAATAAAAAGCGACTCGTTGAAGGAACGAGCCGCTTTCAATATCATAGATTATTTTATTTCTAATTATCTGGCGAAAGACACCGCGCGTTTCTCACGAATCACGGTCACCTTAATTTGCCCTGGGTATTGCATCTCGTCTTGGATCTTCTGAGAGATCATGAAGGAAAGATCATCAGCATGCTGATCCGTCACCTTCTCTGATTCTACAATTACCCGTAGCTCACGTCCTGCTTGCATCGCATAAGCTTTCTGCACTCCTTCATGAGCCAAAGCCAACTCTTCTAATTCTCCAATTCGCTTCAAGTAGCTTTCTAGGATTTCTCTACGAGCGCCAGGTCGGGCTCCTGAAATCGCATCACAAGCCTGCACGATCGGAGAAATAATATTATTCATTTCAATCTCATCGTGGTGAGCACCTACCGCATTACAAACGACTGCAGATTCTTTGTGCTTTTCACAAATCTTCATACCAAGGATGGCGTGTGACAACTCACTTTCCTCTTCTGCTACCTTACCTAAATCGTGTAATAAGCCAGCTCGCTTAGCCTGCTTAACTTGCTTAGGAGACAAGCCTAATTCCGCGGCCATAATGGCACACAAGTGGGCTGTCTCAATGGAGTGCTTTAATAGGTTCTGACCGTAGGACGAACGGAATCTCATTCGACCCACCATTTTTACCAGATAGGCATCTAAACCATGCAAATCCAATTCGATAACAGTTCTTTCACCGATCTCCACGATCTGTTCATTCAGTTGCTTACGTGTCTTTGCTACTACCTCCTCGATACGAGCGGGGTGGATACGTCCATCTGCTACCAATCGCTTCAAAGACAATCTACACACCTCTCTACGAATCGGGTCAAAACTAGAAATCACAATCGCCTCAGGGGTATCGTCTACTACGATTTCAGCTCCAGTAGCAGCTTCCAGCGCTCTAATGTTTCGACCTTCTCTACCAATGATCTGTCCCTTAAGATCATCTGATTCCAGGTTAAATACAGATACGGTATTTTCAATAGTGTACTCGGCGCACATACGCTGAATACTTTGAATCACAATCTTTTTCGCCTCTTTATTCGCCGTAACCTTAGCTTGTTCCACCGTCTCTTTTACGATGGCCATCGCGTCAGTTTCTGCTTTAGCCTTTACGGCTTCTAACAATTGCTCTTTTGCTTCTTGCTCTGATAATTTAGCCACTGTTTCCAATGCCTTAATGTGCTTTTCATTGGCATTATCCAACTCCTCTTTCTTCTTGGCTACAATTTTCAGCTGTGTATCTAAGTTCTGTCTGATGCGCTTGATATCAGCATCTCTCTGCTCTACCTCTTGACGAAGATTCTCTACCTCTTTACGTTCTCCTTTGATCTTATCCAACTTAGGTTTCAATTCCGCCTCTTGCGCCTTGACTTCCATTTCTCTCTCTTTCATCGCCACCATGTGATCTGCCTTGCTAGCCTCAAATTCCACCTTTAAGCGAGAAAAACGTTCTTTAGCTTCTGCGATCTTCTTATTCTTGATTTTTTCATTGTGCAGCTCCGCTTTCTGCGACATATTCTCCGCCTTAGACTTGGCATCTTTAATGATTCGATCGGCTGAAACCCTTGCCTCTTTAATCTGCTGATCAGCCTTGGCATTCATCTCATCTACTCTCGACTGCTGTGCCTTTTTACCGAATACATTGACGATGATATACCCTATAATAGCACCGACTACTAGTCCAATTAGTAATCCTGTTCCTATGTCCATCTGTCATTCAGTTTATATGATGAAATAATTATTTTCAAATAGGTCTAATGTATTCACACCACTTACTGAGCGAAACGCTCAAACGTGTGAAATCAATAAACATGCAATCAACCAGGCCTTTGCCCTAGTTTACTAAATAGAAAGACGGAAAAATGAGATTAGGATAGCAGTTGATTGAGAAGCGAATCTAGCTTGCTAAGTTTATCATCAATGCCATTGGAAGGGATAGAGGTTTGATTTTGTTGGGCTTTATGTAAGTCGACCGCATAAGTAAGGATAGCCATTGACAGGCAGTCCTGCTTATCTTTATTAGTGTAGGTCAACTGAAAACGATTTATCTTTTCGTTAACTTCTTTTACAATTCGCCGAATGGTTGCCTCATCCCCTTCTTTAACTTTCAAAGGGTAGGGGCGACCTGCGATTAATACGGTTATCTGTTTGGTTTCTTGCCCACTCATACCCTAGGGATTATTACTTAACCACTCAATACACTTATCTATTTCCTTAATGTATTGATCCAATTGCTTTTTCAGCTGTTCTGAATCTGCTGACTTGCTCACGTGCTGCGTATCCAACATCCCCTGCGTCTTATCTAATTTATTCTTTAACGTCTGGACCGCTCCTTTTTGTTTATCAAGATCGGTCTTTAGACGTTCATTTTCGGCTTTCAGGGTGTTGTTTTCTTCATTAAGGCGGTCCATCTTTTGGGCCAGTTGCCTTATCTTCAATTCAATATTATCAATTTTTTCCGTAACCTGCATGGGATCACCGTTGTTTCTGGGACTCAAATCAGGAATAGAATAAGAGAGCTCTGGATTTCCATCCTCACACTTTCCCGGTCAGCTCTATTCTGTAACCCGTTTTCTCTGTTTTCTATCTATAAATGCTGTACAATTTTTCGTTGATCTCTAAGGAGAAAAAACTCCCTATTATCTGATGGTAGCACCCAATTGTGCTTCACAAGCCTTGATCAACTTCTGCATTACCTTATCTACCTCTTTGTCCACCAAAGTTTTGGTTGGATCTTCGAAAACGAAACTGACAGCATAGGACTTTTTATCTTGTCCCAGTTGGTCCTCATTGATATATACATCAAAGAGGTTGATGTCTTTTATTAATTTCTTGCCACTTTTGGCAGCAATTGCTGCAATATCACTAAATTTTACCGAATTATCAACCACGAGGGCCAAATCCCTACGCATCCCTGGGAACTTGTTAAGTTCCTCAACTTCAATCTTATGCTTGCGCAAAGCCTTGATAATGAGGTCCCAATTAAACTCGGCATAGAAGACCTTATTTTTGATCCCCATCTTCTTCGTGATCTTACTGCTTATCTGGCCAAATGTTACAACAGATTGCGGTCCACGGTGATATTTTAGGCCATAACTGAACGGAGCATCCTGTATGGCAGAAGTTTGGTAGCTACTCATGCCTATACGGCCCAAGACTTTTCCAACCAGCGCTTTCAGGGTGAAGAAAGTTACTTCTCCATTATCTTTATTTAACCAACTCTCGGCATAGTTCTGACCAGTCAAAAACAAACTGAGATGGTTTTGCTCCTTGTACTTATCTTCGTTTTTGCGATAGCTACGACCGAATTCAAAAAGCTTTAGATCGCTTTCCTTGCGGTTTTGGTTATGCAAAATAGCTTCCAGCCCACTCACCAACATCGTTGGTCTCATGATATCCAGATGTACATTGGAAGTATTGTTTACATACACTAGCTCCTCTGCTGGTACATGAGTCAACATCTCCTTATAGTAGCGTGATTCGCTCAGGGAAAGAGCCATGATCTCGTTACACCCACTACCGACCAACATATCACTAATACGATCTCGAATGAGGTTAGGATCAGGCTGCTGAGAGAAAACAACCGCATTGCGGAAATGCGTTGGAAGCGGCACATTGTTGAAGCCGTAAATCCTTAGAATCTCTTCGATCACATCCGCCGGCCGGGTTACGTCCGCTTTATTCGTTGGGACAGCTACGGTGAAGGTACTAGCGGTTTCTCGCACTAGCGGCATAGTCATGGCGGCTAGTATCTCCTTCACTTTATCTTTGGACAACTCTACACCAATCAAGCGATTGACATGTTGGTAATTTACTTCTACCTCCTTAGGAGCAATTGGGTCTGGGTAAATGTCAATGATATCAGAAGCCAACTCACCATCTCCTAATTCCTTGATCAGTAGAGCCGCTCGTTTTAGAGCGTCGACGGTTATACTCGGATCACTCCCCTTTTCAAATACTTTGGCCGCATCCGTTCGCAAATTGTGTCGCATGCTACTTCTACGAATAGACTTGGCATTGAAGTGGGCTGCCTCCAAGAAAATGTGGCTCGTATTATCCTTTACGCCGGAGTTGATCCCTCCAAAAACACCCCCAATACACATCCCTTTAGATGCTCCATCACAGATCATTAGATCCTCAGCATCTAGTTTTCTTTCCACCTCATCCAAGGAAAGGAAAGCTGTACCAGCAGGAAGGGTTTTAACAATAACTTTATGGTCTGTGATCTTATCGTAATCGAAGGCGTGCAAGGGTTGGCCATACTCGTGCAGTACAAAATTGGTGATGTCTACGATATTATTGATCGGTCGCACATCCACTGCTTGTAACCTCTTCTTCAACCAATCAGGTGACTCTTTGATCGTCACATTCTTGATAGTAATACCAGAATATCGTGGACAGGCTTCGGTGTTTTCTACTACAACCTCTACCGGCATATCTGTACTGTCTACAGCGAATTTCGATGTGTCTGGTAACTTGATTTCTACATCTAAACCTTTACTAATCTTCAGGGCTGCCGCCAAGTCTTTTGCAACCCCCAAGTGATTAGTCGCATCTGAACGGTTCGGCGTCAATCCAATATCGTATACATAGTCGGTCTCTAGCTGAAAATAGTCTCTAGCGGCTGTTCCAACCGCAGTTCCTTCTGGCAGAACCATAATCCCTTCATGGCTTTGTCCAATCCCCAACTCATCTTCTGCGCAGATCATTCCAAAAGAAACTTCCCCTCTAATCTTCCCCTTTTTGATGGTCAGTGGATCTCCTTCGGTTGGATGTAGGGTAGTACCTACCGTAGCCACCAATACTTTTTGTCCTGCGGCCACATTGGGCGCACCGCAAACAATTTGCACAGGCTCCCCTGCCCCAATATCCACCTTGGTTAAGGACAAGCGGTCTGCATTAGGATGTTGGCCACATTCTTGCACATGTCCCACTACTACGCCTGCCAGTCCTCCTGGAATGCTTTCCACTTCCTCCATACCTTCCACCTCTAGTCCAATCGCAGTTAAAGTCTCCGATAATTCCTCGGGACTCAACTCGATATCCATATAATCTTTCAGCCAATTGAGAGATACTTTCATGTTACGTCCGTGTTTGAAAGCGCAAAGATAGCTATTTGAAATAAGTCGAAAAGGAAAAGTGGATATAAAGATCATTCGATCTATATATCCACTTGACCTTATAAACTGAACGGACATATTTGCTCAAAAGTTCCTCAATGTCGATCGAGCTCCTTAACTGATACGCTGCACCAGTTTAAAGCGTTTAGCAAAGACATCAACTTTATCACGGCCGTTAGGTAAATAAGCCTTTATTTGCTTGAATTCAAAGGAGTCTCCAGGCTTCAATTTGGCTAGGCTTTCCCTCATCTCCAAACTCAATTCATTGGAGTTTTCCCCTTGGAAAGTAGTCCGTTTTCCATTCCGGTACACGTTCAGTCGAAAACTAAAGATCTGTGAGCCTTTGGCACAGCCTGCTAC
>ENA-UENT01000235-UENT01000235.1-marine-metagenome-genome-assembly--contig:-NODE-235-length-40125-cov-3.399581_pt1 | contig 40125 bp, 26 predicted proteins | sample MGYA00237879_ERZ529330 | MGnify/ENA primary metagenome ERZ529330 (study PRJEB26372, sample SAMN05368345) | marine metagenome | biome: cultured habitat; feature: ocean water; material: water; isolation... | reverse complement strand
CATTGACAAAATCATTCGACTAATGGTTTCGACCATTATAAAGCGACATTTAGAGGGAATTCAATATGGGGTGATCATCATTAGTGAAGGTGTTTTTCATGCCCTTTCGGAAGAGGAAATCCTAAATTCTGGCATAAAATTCACCTACGATGCCCATGGCCATCCGGAGCTAGGCAATGTTAGTAAAGCCAACTTTTTCAACGTCCTCTTACAGGAGAACTTGAAAGAACTCGGCCTGGACGTTAAATCTCGTCCCAATGACGTGGGGTATGAACTGCGTTGTTGCCGTCCGATTGGTTTTGACCTAACCTTATGCACCTTGCTTGGGATCGGCGTCTTGAAGCTGTATCAGGAAGGTAAAAGTGCCTGTATTGTCAGTGCAGATGCAGAAGGCAATATTTCTCCGATCTACTTGTCAGACCATGAAGATGAATTCGGAAAAGTTAAACCCCGATTGGTCAATATGAATTCCGAAATAGCAAAACTTTGTTTTCGAAATCTAGACTATATCAGCAGCCAGGATCATCAAGCTGCTGCTGCTGTGCTGGAAAAACCGGAAGAGTACGATTTTCATAATATTTTGAATTGGAACTGAAAGAATAATGGCAAGATTTTCAAAGTTGGAAGTTTTACACATGGTAAGCAAACAGAGCATGATGCCTTTGTTTTATCATCCAGATCTATCACTAGGACAAGAAGTGATCAAAGCCTGCTACGAGGGCGGGGCCAGACTCCTAGAATTCACCAATCGTGGTGATTTTGCACATGAAACATTCGCCGGATTGAGTAAATTTTGCGCCAAGGAGCTTCCTGAAATGATCTTAGGTGTAGGTTCAATCAATGATGCGGGTACGGCCAGTCTGTATATTCAACTGGGAGCTAATTTCATTGTCTCAGCTTCTTTGAGAGAAGACATTGCAAAGATTTGCAATCGACGAAAGGTACCATACATGCCAGGCTGTGGAAGTTTAACCGAGGTAGGCCAAGCTGAAGAACTAGGGTGTGATATTGTTAAGTTATTCCCAGGCAGTGTATATGGGCCAGGATTCATTAAGGCCATTACAGGGCCTCAACCTTGGACGCACATTATGCCGACAGGTGGTGTGGCCCCGACGGAGGAGAACCTAAGTGCTTGGTTTGATGCTGGAGCTATTTGCGTGGGAATGGGATCTAAATTGATATCCAAGCAAATCATCCAAGATCGAGATTTTGATTCCTTGCGATCTAAAACGACGGAAGCTCTACAAATTATTCAGAAAGTAAGAAACTGATCAGCTAGCATATATGGTGGGGAAGTGGCTTGGATGGTAGTCATCAACTGCTAATGATTCCAAGCTACTTTGCCGTCAATTCGTACCTTAAAAACTAATGTGGGAATTGCCTTTGCAAACACAAAATAAGTAGAAATGAAGAAGAGTCTATTGATATGCTGTACCCTTCTGTTGTTATTCTCCTGCGGCCAATCATCAAAGCTGGATAGCATTTACGTTGAAGATATAGCTGAGTTGAATGAAGCGATCACTGGAGCCACGCCTGGGACTGAAATCGTTTTAGCCGATGGCGTTTGGAAGGATGTTCAGATCAAGTTTTTTGGACTAGGTACCCAGAAAGCGCCGATCACCTTGCGCGCGGAAACGCCAGGTGAGGTGCTGCTTCAGGGCGCATCTAATCTAAGACTAGGGGGTAAGTTTCTTGTGGTACACGGACTATATTTTACCAATGGGGCATCGCCTTCAGGTTCGGTGATCCAATATTATATCAATAATGATACTTTAGCCAATCACAGTCGGGTGACCCATTGTGTCATTGAGGATTTCAATAAGGCTCAAAAAAATCAACAGGATCTATGGGTGCGGTTCAAAGGGCGACACAATCAATTGGATCACTGCTATCTGGCAGGGAAATCGAATCGAGGGCCAACAGTAAGAGTAGATCTAGCAGGTAATGAAAGCATTAAGAACTATCACAAAATCATCCACAACCATTTTGGCCCTAGGCCACCGAAGGGAGGACCAAGTGCCGAGAGCATACAGATTGGAGATAGTGGCACCTCCATGTCTCCCAGTCACACTTTAGTGGCTGATAATCTGTTTGATCGCTGTAATGGCGAGGTCGAGGTCATTTCCAGTAAAACTAACTTTAATGAATTCAGAAATAATGTCTTCTATAAAAGTGAAGGCTCATTGGTTACTCGTCATGGGAACTATTGCGTGGTGGATGGCAATTATTTTATTGGCGATGAATCTTCTCCTCATGTAGGCGGGGTTAGATTGATTGGGACTGGACATTGGGTCACGAACAACTATTTCTATAATCTTCGAGGGGAGATTTTCAGAGGGCCACTTGCTGTAATGAATGGCATTAAGCGATCCCCTCTAAATCGCTATATCCAGGTCACTGATGTGGTGGTGGCCTACAATACTTGGGTCAACTGTACCTCGCCCTGGCAATTGGGGGTAGGGTCGAATGTGGATCAAAAAGATGTATTGCCACCATCCGAAATCAGATCTGAGACGCCTATCCGAACCATCGTTGCCAACAACCTAATTTACAATAGTGAGGGAGATCCCTCACCGATCCTCCGCTATGATTCTATCAATGGAATAGATTTCCAAAGTAATGTTATTAGCAATCAAGGTGTCAATTTTAGAGGCCTCCAGGGATTGGAAGAACGAGAAATAGCAATGACCGAATTGGAAGAAAACATTTGGATACCTTCTTCCGGGCTCAATGATCTTGAAGCCTATGTAGGCTTCGAGTTTGACCAGATTAAGAAGGACCTCTTCGGGAATGCTCGTACTGCTAATAATTCCATAGGAGCAGTAGCTAATAGTACCAAACAAGAACCTAATATTATGGACCGATCAAAGTACGGTCCTAGCTGGTTCGATTCCACACCTTCAACGATAGCGCCACATACGCATTCCGTGGAAACGCCTGAAGCCTTAGTAGAAGCACTTACAAATGCCAGTGAAGGAGATATTATCGAATTGACTGCAGGGCAATATGAAATCAGCAGCTCGATCAAGATCAGTAAAGAAATACGAATTCAGGCTGCTGATAGCCTACAGAAACCAAGTATAACTTACATGGGTGCAGCGACCAGCCCCGCCTTTGAAATGCACCCCAAAGGAAAGCTCACACTAAGGTCGGTTTTACTCAAAGGATCAGGACAGAATTATGCTTTTTCGCCGCTGAAGGAAAATATGTCCAGCCTTTACAACTTGGAGGTAGAAGACTGCGAAATAGCTGACTTTAATTATGTCCTCAAAGCCTATAAGCACTCCTTTTCAGAATACATCCATTTCAAGTCGACACTGATCAAGAACTGCCAGAACGGCTTAGAGTTATCCAGCGAAATTGACGATAAAGGAGAGTACAATGCGGAAAATGTCTTTATCCACAATTGTCGATTTGAAGGAATCGATCGAAATGTAATCGACTACTATAGAGGAGGATATGATGAATCTACCGTCGGCGGGAATCTGATTGTAACTGGGAGTACTTTTACGAATAGTGGCGGAGGAGAGCAAAACGGTGTTTTGATTAATACTTATGGTATCATCAATGTAGCTCTCACAGGCAATACTTTTAGCAACAACCCCGTCAAAATGGTCGCCCGTTTATGGGGAGCCAAGAACAACACGGCCGCAGATAACAGCATACAGAACTCCGGCAGCATTATTACCGAACAGAATTTACCCTTGAAATTGATGTATTGAGGAATGAAATCTCCCCTATTGACAACAAGGTGTAGAAGTACTCTGATCGGATTAGTTTAATTTTTTGAAATACTACGATTGTGCAGCATTCATTCCAACTGCTTAGAGCATTGAGCCAGCGGCTATTGTTAACACTAGCAATAGTCTTCTCCATTACCCAAGCTTATACCCAAGTGGTGAACGATGCTTCACAACTCCAAGCAGCCATCGAGGCAGCAGTGCCCGGAACCATTATTACCCTGACTGATGGTACTTGGAACAATGTCTTCATTGATATTGATAAAGAGGGCACCTCTTCCGCACCGATCATCATTAAAGCTCAAAATCCCGGCGCCGTACTCATGACCGGTAACTCCAGAGTCTATATGGAAGGTGCGTATTTGACGGTAATGGGCTTGGTATTCCAAGATCCTTCCAATCTGGTGCTGGATGGCAGTAGTATTGAACCCGTTATCGAATTGAAAAGATGTAACTATTGTAAAATTCTAAATAACAAAATCGATACCTACAACGGAACAGCGTCTCAAAAGGCTATGAAGTTCAAGTGGATACTAGCTGATGGACAACACAATGAGATTGCCTACAATTCCTTTATTGGCAAGTATGGTGTGGGTAGTATCATCAATGACAATAGGAATTCTAGTGAGCCGGACTACCTGAGGATTCACCACAACTACTTTGCGGACCGCACGCCAATCAATGAACTGAATGCCGATAATGATCAGGATGCCATCAGAATTGGCAACAGTAGTACTTCACTGGATGATTCCTTTACGGAAGTGTATAATAATTACTTTTACAACTTCTTCGGAGAAGTAGAAGTGATCTCTAACAAATCTGGCCGTAACAAATATTACAACAATACTTTTCGCGATTATGCAGGCACCTTGACCTTACGGCATGGCGATAACTGTGAGGTATATGGTAACTACTTTTTTGCTGAAAAAAATACTTTCAGTGGTGGCATCCGTGTGATCGGGGAGGGGCATAAGGTTTTCAACAACTATATCCAGGGGGTAAACTCTAAGAAGCCGGATGGATCAACCTCGAATGCTACTGGTGGTATTAACGTGTCCAATGGTCGCTTAAACAGTGCTTTGAATGGCTATTTCCAGGTTAAGCGTACCCAGATAATCAATAATACCTTTGTAGACTGTGATTATGCTTTGAGAATTGGTACCACGGTGAGCAGTAACCTAGATCAGGCTCCAGAGGACTTAGAAGTCGCGAATAACATCATGTACAATACCAGCGTCAATGCTTACCAAATCCTCACGCCACCCATCGGCACTTCTACCTCGGTTGGCAATATCACTAACCTTTCGAATTTAGCGATGGTGGATGCGGGTGACTTCTACCGATTGACTGCGGGAAGCTCCCCCATTGATGCAGGAACGGGCAATTACACCTTCCTTACCTATGACATTCTTGGGGGTGAGCGTGAAGCTAATTTCGATGCTGGGGCAGAGGAGTTTGGTGCGAATGGAATGTATCTACCGTATAAAGAAACAGATGTGGGAGTGAATATAGGGTTCGGAGCCATTCCGGGGCCTTCCTTAGCCAGCAGTCCAAGCACGCTCACTTTTGGTATATATGCTGATACCCTCACTTTTGAAATCATTGCCAATGTGGACTGGACTATTACAGAAGAGGTTCCTTGGCTGAGTCTAGATGTAAGCGAGGGGTCGGGGACTAGTACGATCACTGTCTTTACAAGCGAGAATAATACTGGAGCAGAAAGAAGTGCTGAAATATCAATTACCGAAAATGCGGGCGGCGATGACTTAATAAGCACGCTATCTGTCATTCAACTGAATACCTTCATCCCCGATGAAATACCTATCGTTGGTGCAACTAGCGTGGGTAAGGAAGACAAAGAGGGCATAACCGAAGAAAATGCTTACAATGACGATACATCAGATTATTGGACGGGTGATCCAGATGCGGAGCCAGAGGTATCGATTACCTTTGACCTAGGTTGTGCACATACGCTCACGGAGATTGGTATCAATTTTTGGAAAGCGGATGAGCGGACAACGACTTTTTCCATTGCCACGGCCAACTATGCTTCTGGGCCCTTCGATATCGTTTTAGATACTGAAACCTCCGCAGCAACAGGGGTTACGGTAGATACAGAACAACGGTTTAGCCTAGACGGAGTCGTGGCTCAATATGTGAAATTCATTGGGATAGGAAATAGTTCTGCTAGCAATTGGACCAGCATTGCTAACGTCAATATCTACGGTGATCTTACTTGCGAAATGCTAACAAGGGTAGATGAATATCCAAGTTTAGATTCAACGGTTACCTTATTTCCCGTCCCTGCGACGGACGGATTTCTGACCATCTCCTCCTCCTCTAAGCCGCTGGGGAGGATGGAAGTGTACAATGCAGCTGGGCAGAAAGTTCTCACCCTAAGTGGCAATAATACTTACGCTAGACGAATAGACCTAAGTAAGCTCCAGACTGGGGTCTATATCATTAGACTTGAAGGTCTTGGGCAATCCAAATTCATTGTGAAGTAATTGGATTTTACGTGAAATCCCAAGAGGATAACTCGGACAAGTTTATTGAATTTAATCAAGCAAGAGATGCATAAAATAGCTACAGTTTCCCTGTATAAGATATTGACAATTAGCATCTTACCACTACTAAGTGGCTGTACCCATACGGATAAGGAGCCAAAGGCAGCCGAAACGCAGGTCACTGCTTATCCAAGCGATGTTGTTTTATTCTTTAATGATTGGAATCTGATCCTTGGAGATGGTTCAAACGTTGGTCACGCTAATGATTTTGAGCATGAAGACTTCTTCTATACGGCCAATGATGAAGAGGGACAATGGATCGTTTATAAAGCACCGAATTCCGGAGATACCCATGGGACCTCAAACAATACAAGAACGGAATTGGCTCAATCCAAAAAATGGTCTCCGATGACCGACGCTAAATTGACAGCTTCGCTCAAGGTAATGAATGTATCCGCTACGGGCGATGCTCGAGTGGCTGCTTCCTACTCAGTAGTCGTAGGTCAGATTCATAGTGCAGATGGGCATGAGAACGAGCCGCTTAAGATCTTCTACAAGAAGTTTCCTGGTCATACCAAAGGTTCTGTCTTTTGGCATTATGAAATCAACACAGCAGGCGATGACAACTCCAAGAGATGGGACTATTCCACTGCTGTTTGGGGCTATGATTTTTCTGTAGTGGGCTCTGATATAGATACATATCCCGAGGAGCCTGCAAAAGGCATCACCTTGGGGGAAGAATTTAGTTATGAAATTGAGGTGAAAGAAGGCATCATGTATTTGAAGTTTACAAGCCCAGGACATGAAACCAAAACCTTCACAAAGAATCTGGTAGAATCAGAATATACGACGACAGCTGATATTCCCGAGCAGACTCAAAAACTATTTGTCCCGATAGGTCAAGATGGCGTAGAGCGTGCGAATGCCTATGCCGAGGAGGGACTTTTCTTTAAACAGGGCTCTTATAACCAAACGAATGGAAAATCCCCAGAGGTCAATAGGAATTGGTGCTCTGGTGCAGAAACACACGGTGGAGATATTAAGAAACAATATAAGGACGGAAACTATGCTGAGGTTTGGTTTCGGACAGCAAGTATATACGTAAGTCCAGCTGCTGTGTCGAACAAAGGTTACTTCACAAAGAATGACTAAAGACCATGAAGAATCACAGAATGAATATGCTCCTGAGTAAAACTCTTTTGTCTGTACTATTAATCGCCGTAGTTATGGGAGTGTTCAATGCTTGTTCTACTACAGCGGATGCTTCAGACAAGGACGGCCCTCAAACCTCAATTTACCCCAGTGATGTCATTCCTTTCATGGAGAAGTTCAAAATTCTAAATGGAGATGGCTCGCAGTCTGACAGTTTAATCAACTATGAGAAAGAGGAATTTTTCTATGTTGAAAAGGAAGACCAAGTCAACTGGGTTGTCTACAAAACTCCCAATTCCGGCACCACCTCAAAGAATTCCAGCAATACCCGAACGGAGCTACACCAAAAGGAGGAGTGGACACCAGAAACAGGCGGCAAGCTCACCGGAACCTTAAAAGTGATGCACGTTTCAACCTCCGGGGATGCTCGAGTGGCTGTATCCTACTCCACCGTCATTGGTCAAATTCATAGCGGAGAAGGCCATGAAAATGAACCCTGTAAGATCTTTTACAAAAAGTTCCCCGGGCACAAAAAGGGTTCTGTCTTTTGGAATTATGAAATCAACACAAAGGGTGATAACTCTAAGAGATGGGACTACTCAGCCGCTGTTTGGGGCTATGATATGTCAGTGGTAGGAGGAAGTCCCACTACCAATCCGGCAGAGCCTGCTGATGGCATTGAATTGGGCGAAGAATTCAGCTATGAAATCAATGTGTTCGAGGGTGTCATGTACCTCACCTTTACCAGTTCGGGGCATGATACGGTAAGGTTCACCAAATCCCTACTACAATCCGAGTATGCGTATGCCCAAGATATGCCAGAACAGACGCAACAACTGTTTGTTCCGCTTGGTCGAGATGGTGTGGAAAGAGAGAACGCTTATGCCGGGGAATTAAACTACTTCAAGCAAGGCAATTATAACCAAACGAATGGAAAGTCTCCCAATGACAACATGATCTGGAGCACCGGGGCAGACACTTACGGCGGCGATATTGCGAAGCAATATCAAAACGGGGATTATGCCGAAGTATGGTTTAGACATGCCACCATAGGTCCTGGGACTCCCCCCAAATAAAGCCCTTATCATTTCGCCTTGGGATTTAGTGGCTGTGTAATGTTTTATCGGTGAATGTATCTACTCGCCTTGTATAATCCGTTCAAACACTTCTTATACAAATACAAAAACGCCTCCAGCGAAGCTGAAAGCGTTAGGTGCTTTTGGTGACCTTGGGAGGGTCAAGGTTTTAAGTTTTATATATCTGGTTATCATTAGTTTATAGTTTTGTTTATAGTAACTTAGACGTTTTTAGACGTTTTTATATGGGGAGTTTAGGATGGTTTAGGCTTTCTTATCCTAAACTAAAGAGTAGTTTTTTTACATCTCAGAATATATCTGGTGTACAGATTAGCATACACATTCTTATTCAAATCCTGTTTCTAGGTTAACTCTTGGCTATGTTTCTTCCCCTAAAACTTCTTGTGTTCTTCAACTTTGAAGGTTGCAGACAGTCTTAGCACGAAAGCTAGCATTAGGTTCATAGATTAAGACGTCCTTAGTTGGCCACAAGAGCCAAAAAAGACTAGTTATGGCTGTTTATAGATCCACTATTTAGCCAAATCTTATGTTTTTTGTTGCTTTTGGCCAAATAGTAAGATGCAACTATGACTGATTTCTGGACTATTTGCTGAGAATGAGATGCGTTTTTGTGCGAGCTTAGGTTGATATATTTCGGAACAAAAGGAGTAGGGATTCATCTAACAAGTCTAAAGGTGCACTTTGTAGCAAAAGAATGTCCGAAAACATCTTAACTACTCCAATTAATTATTGCCCAAGATATCATCCAATAATACTTCTGCATCAATGATCTCCCTTGAATAAGCGTTTTGAGTAAGTCCATGATTGGAAATGAAAGTGAGAAATACCTGTTTTTTAGTACCGCTATATTCTATGAACCGCTGTCGCTTATTTAGCAATTGCTGATAGTAAGTCTTGTCAATCGTAAAGGGACCAGCATGGAACTTGATTTCGCATAGGTTGATACTATCATCTTTTCGATCAATGAGTAAATCAATCTGGAATCCCAGGTTGGCTTCTGTTGGAGGTACGCGGACACTAGATATTTCGGCATAGACAGCTCCAATACCCAGGGCTCGTTTAATGGCTCCCACATGTTTAAGACACAAGGATTCAAAGGCAAAGCCAGACCAAATTTTGAAGGTCTGACTGGCTGCGATCTGCATCCAAAGGCCAGGAGTATATCTTTTTTGATTTTTGATGAAGCGATGGTAGAATATGGAGTACTCATCGGTCAGTCGATAAATGGTCCCTCTTTTCTTTTTACCATATGGAGGATTTTCCATGACAAAATCAGAAACGACTAGTTCTTCAATTGCTCTTTGGTAACTTCCTGACTGGGCTGCCCCTGCTTTTTCAGGAATCTGTCCTTGCATCAGACCAGCCGGATGGGCAGCTAATGCTGTCACAATAGATTGATGAACTTCAGCATTCTTGAAAAGAGCCTGATATAAGTTTTGGTATTCGTTTCTAAGTAATCCCTTAGGAGCAAAGCAAATTCGTTCAATGGCGGTGGCAAAGCTTTCACCCTTTCTCAGGCTTTCCAGATAAAAGGGGATCCCTCCTAAAGCCATATAGATCCTGGCGACCTCTTGGGAAGAAAAGCGCAGCCCTTTGCTTCTTAGAAAATCTAGTGTCTCTGTTAGCGTAAAAGGTCGAAGATGAATAATTTCAGTAATTCGATTGTGTAAGCCGCCAGGATCATTTATGATCTTTTTGGTGATCCAAGATGTAGCCGAGCCACATATCGCTAATATAAAATGAGATTCCTTTGACAGAAAGTCGTTCCATAGGTGTGCTAGCATTTGGATAAAGTTCGACCTAGGTGTATAAACCCAGGGGAGTTCATCAATAAATATAACTTGCTTTTTGCTGGTATCCAAAGTCTGCAAATAGGCTTTCAATTGTAAAAAAGCTTGCTGCCAGTTCTTGGGTGTGCTGTGTTCAGAAGAACTATTGTATTCAGAAAGTTTGATACCAAAATTCACCAATTGAGTATTGGTATTGCCATTTTGTATACCCGTCATGCTGAAACAATAGTGTCCTCGCAAAAGGGTATCAATTAAGAAGGTCTTACCGACTCTTCTCCTACCCGTAACTGCTAGAAACTCAGATTTGTTAGATTCCAGCACTGCACTTATTCTCTTGATTTCTTCTTTTCGCCCGATCATAACAATGAAGTAAGATAATACCAAACATAAGAATATAATTGGTATTATCTGGTTTTTATTGCTACTTATTACCAATTATAGACTTTAGTAGGCACTCTCAATAGTTCCTTTGTGCATTGTTAGGTGCCTAAAAGAGAGCTAGAAAACTTAGTAAAAATTAGACTGCTTATGGGAAGATGAGGTAACAAGAGGCCAGAAGTAGATGATTTGGAGACGAATGTGAAGATATATGATGAAAATAAAAAGCCATAATTGATTCATCACGAATTAATTATGGCTTCTTTTGTAAGTGACCCCGGGAGGATTCGAACCCCCAACCCTCAGAGCCGAAATCTGATATTCTATCCAGTTGAACTACGGGGCCAAAGCGGATGCAAATATACAACAATTCTGAGAAGAAGAACAAATAAATTGAAGGAGGAGTTCCCCAGGAAAGGAAAGAATTGGAGATGATGGTGAGGGACATATCGCCCTAGAGAAAGAAGGTAGTAAGGAGGGGAGGCAGGCATCGGCCCGACTGAGGCCTGACCGACGCTGCTTACTACCTCTCTAATTGTATGGGGTTTTCTTTGATTTCTTGGGATTATAGACAGAAGCTAATGCCAGTGCTTAGTCCAAAGTCACTATTGAAACGCCAGCGGCTTCTATCACTTACGAAGCTTGGGAAATTATCAAATATCATACTCCAGGCTCCGAAATAAGCACGGAAATTACGTTTAAAGGCAAAGAGTGGGAATTCGAAATTGATAGAACCGATACCACTAATTTCTGGACGATCTGCAAAGTCTGTCGTAATGTTGTAGTCGATAACAATCTGCTGCCAGATAGGGCCTTCGAAAAAGGCTGCGAATGGCGTAATTTCACCCGTAATCGTGGTGCTCCATACGAAACTGCCAAAGCCGCTTCGGTTCAACAATAGAGAAGATGCTGAATCAGAGGATCTTCGACCATACCCATGATTAGTTGGGGTAGATCGCGTAGCCCCACCCAGGAAAACGCCTAGGGCTTCCGTGAACTGGTAACCCATTCCGAAACGCATACTGTTCGTGCCATAGTAGCGATTGGTGCTGAAGCCCGCCATCACACTTAAGTCGTATGGGCCTGCATCAACTAGATTTTGAGCATTGATACCTAGCTGCTGCAAACAGTTGGAGCCAAACCCAGATATCTTAAGTTTCCCGTCACAGGATTCATCTTCTGATTCAATGGTGTTACTTCCTAATAAATCACTGCCTGATTGCCCCATGACAGTGGTGAACGCGCTTGCTACAAATAATAATAGGATGACTAAATTTTTCATGGATTTAGTTTTAAAGAGGATAGTTTATGATGTGTTTATTAAATAACTAATAAGGTATGCATTGTTATATCAGGCCAAGAAGGGGGCTTACTCCTTTTGACTTGTTTCATCTACGCGCCATGCTTTTCATTCACTCAGCCGTAAGCGAATTGTTGAGCATAACAATCCAAGCCAAGTATCATCTGGTAGATGAACTCAAACAATGCGATCTAATGGGATACATTGGCATCCCCCTGACTGTGTCCTTAATGTCTTAGTGTTGAAGTAACTTGATAAGTTGCGCGTGTTTGATCTAAAGCGTATGGCTATTTCCCTGTAGGTATATTTGTTTCTGTCACCATTTAGCCTTATACACCAACTAAAGTACCTAGCTGGACAGGACTTATTGACAATAAGCAATGATGCAGATCTATAAGGGGAATAATAACTAACCTTCTCTGACACTTGTGTGTCTTACTTTCGACCGGCTCTCATGGGAAATCTAAAACAGAATGCTAACTAAAATCCAATGAAAGGTGTCTTAAACACAAAATGCTTAGAGAACCATAACTAAAACTATAATACTATTCTACGGTTAAGTGGGAGGTAATGAGTATGTGTGGTAATTATTTCTTTATACTTTCAAAGATACAATAGGTTTCAAGAAAAAAAGAATTATTACTTATAATAAAAAAAATATTGTATTTAACTTTGAAAGTCTATGGTATACGAAACGTTTAATTCAAATATGATGCCAAGTTTTACGACCTCTCGAATTAGTTTACCTTATAGTCAAGTCCCAGTTTGTCCAATTCTGCAATCAACTCATTGCCAGCATTGACTTTCCGTTCTTTGGCAATTAAACTCAGCTTTACTCGATGGGTTTGATCCAAAAGAACCATCTTCAGTCGGTGCCTACCTTTGTGCTCCTGACACAACTGATCGATCTGATTGATCATCGCATCATTAATCCTTTCAATTGGAAACTTAAGGGTAATCGATTCTGTCATGTTTTCAGCAATGCCTTCTAATAGCTTGATCTCCACAGGTTTAAACTCTAATTCCTCACTATTCCAGCGTTTCTGGAATTTTCCCTTGATGTATAAGGCCATTCCAGGCTCTAGCAAATGCTTGAATTTCTGATAGTCTTCTCCAAACAGACGAAACTCCATCTGCCCATTGAAATCACTTATCTCAAAAATCCCCCACCCATTGCCATTTTTCGAGATCATATGTCTGGCATTGGCTACCATACAACCTACTGTAACGGATGCTCGATGTTGATGCTGATTGAGGTTTTCTAAGGAACTGGTAGTAAAGTTGTCTATTTCAATTCGATAATCATCCAACGGGTGACCACTGACGTAAATACCCGTGACTTCTTTCTCGCGATTTAGCTTCTCAATTAAAGGCCAGGAGACTCCTTCTGGAATCTTTGGCTCTGGAATCATGACGTCCTCCGAATCTCCAAATAAGGAATTCACTGCCTGCGCTCTCTGTGCTTGATGGGCATTACCATAACGTAAAGCGTGTTCAATCAAGGTGTCATATTTTTCGGAGGGAGCGAAGTATTGTGAGCGTTCGATCCCTTCAAAACAATCCAGTCCTCCACCAAGAACCAGGCTTTCCATCACCTTCTTATTTACTGCACGCAAACTCAAACGACGCATCATATCAAAGACGCTAGAAAAGTGGCCGTTTTCTTTCCGTTCGGATAATATAGCTTCGACCGGACCTTCTCCCACTCCTTTAAGCGCTGAAAGTCCGAAACGGATTTGCCCTTGTTTATTGACCGAGAAATCGGATACACTTTCGTTCACATCAGGACCTAGGACATCCAAGCCCATCCGCTTACATTCCTGCAGGAAGAAGGTGATCTTGGAAATATCATTTTTGTTATTGGTCAAAACGGAGGCCATGAATTCAGCCGGATAGTGTGCCTTGAGATAAGCCGTTTGGAAGGCCACGAAGGCATAGCAGGTCGAATGTGATTTGTTGAAGGCATAAGAGGCGAATGCTTCCCAGTCCTTCCATACCTTATTTAGGATATCTTCCGGGTGTCCTCTTTCTGTTCCGCCATTGATGAATTTTGGAAGCATCTGATCCAGCAATGCCTTCTTCTTCTTACCCATGGCTTTCCGGAGCTTATCCGCCTCACCCTTGGTGAAACCAGCAAGTTTCTGGGAAAGCAACATGATCTGCTCTTGGTACACATTGATACCATAGGTCTCCTCCAGATACTCCTTCATGTCTGGAAGATCATAGGTCACTGGTTCGCGGCCGTGCTTTCTGGCAATGAAATTAGGAATGTATTCCAATGGGCCAGGACGATACAAGGCATTCATGGCAATCAAGTCCTCAAAGGCAGTTGGCACCAATTCTTTCATGTATTTTTGCATACCTGTACTCTCGTACTGGAATATGCCGACTGTCTCTCCTCGCTGGAAAAGCTGGTAGGTCTTCACATCCGTTAAGGAAACCTCATCCATATCGAGTTCAACACCATGATTTTCACTCACCATCTGCACAGCGCCCTTGATAATGGTTAGGGTTTTAAGCCCAAGGAAGTCCATCTTAAGCAGACCAGCATCCTCTGCCACGCTGTTGTCAAATTGTGACACGAGCATCTCAGAGTTCTTATCCACCTTGACCGGAACATACTGCGTAATCTCGTCCGGGGTGATAACTACTCCACAAGCGTGAATACCTGTATTTCGTACCGATCCTTCCAGTTTTTTGGCAGTGCGGATCATTTCCCCGATTGTGTCCTGCCCATCTGCCAATTCTCTGAAGCGGTAAGCTTTTTCTAAGTCATCTGAATTGAGGTTTCCCTTAAGCTTAGGATCTATATCCCCTTCCGCCAAGACCTTCTTTAGATTAGCTTTTAGGTGGGTGGGGAAGGTTTTAGCCACTCGATCTACCTCAGGTAAAGGAACATTCATCACTCTCCCTACATCTCTCAGTGACATTTTAGCCGCCATGGTACCGTAGGTGACGATCTGCGCTACCTGGTTCCGACCATATTTATCAATCACGTAATCGATTACCTTTTGTCGACCCTCATCATCAAAGTCGATATCAATATCCGGCATGGAGATCCGCTCTGGATTGAGGAATCTCTCGAAAAGTAGGTCATACTTGATCGGATCTACATTGGTAATACCGATACAATAGGCCACAGCCGACCCTGCTGCTGATCCCCGCCCGGGCCCCACACTTACCCCCATTTCTCGAGCGGTGGTAGTGAAATCCTGAACGATTAGGAAGTACCCAGGGTAACCTGAATTTTTAATTACAGATAATTCGAAGTTTAGGCGTTCCTCAATATTTGGCGTGATGGTGCCGTATCGCCGCTTGGCCCCTACGAAGGTTAGGTATCGCAAGTAATCATCTTGACTCTTGAAACCATCTGGAATTGGGAAAGCAGGAAGTAATATGTCCCTCGCCAACTCCAAGTGATCAATCTTATCGAAGATTTCAACGGTATTTGCTACAGCCTCCGGCACGTCATGGAACAGCTGATTCATCTCTCCCTGCGTTTTGAAGTAGAAGTCCGAACTAGGAAACTTGAAACGCTTGCTCTCTTCTAAAAGACTGTTGGTATTAATGCAAAGCAAAATATCGTGCGGAGCCCAATCATCCTCATCAACATAATGAGAATCATTGGTGGCAATCACCTTAATGTTGTACTTCCTGGCTAATGCCAGCAATTTCTGATTGATATCTTCTTGGCTTATGCCTAGACCGTCAATGTTTTCCAGGCCACGATGACGCTGGAGTTCTACATAGTAATCCTCACCAAATAGATCCAACCACCACTTCAGCAACTCCTCCGCTTTTTCATCTTGGCCATGCATTAGCGCCTGCGGCACCTCTGCTCCGATGCAGCAACTAGTGGCAATCAAGCCCTCATGATGCTGTACCAATAACTCTTTGTCAATCCTTGGGAATTTACTGTATAGGCCTTCAATAAAACCCAAAGAGCACAGTTTGGATAGATTGACGTAACCCGCTTGGTTCTTGGCTAGTAATAACTGATGATATCGCTTATCCGATTCCCCATTAGCCCGAGAGAAGGACTTCTTATGCCGATCCTCAACCATGTAAAACTCACAACCAATGATCGGTTTCAAGTCTCTACGACTCGCCTCCGCAGCAAATTTGAAGGCCCCAAACATATTCCCATGATCTGTCAGGGCAACGCCCTTCTGACCATCAGCCTTTGCTTTGTCCATCATGGCGCCAATGTTGGCGGCTCCGTCTAGCAGCGAATATTGAGTATGGCAATGTAAGTGAAGAAACTCTGGCATCTTTGTTCCTGATTGCTAATGGGTTAAATATAATGCTCTTGTTGCAAGGGTTGTGTTGCGCTAAGTAGAGGCTTGTAGGTGTAGCGAAATGAAGGTAGAATTACTAACAACCTTCATCCATTTTTCGTTTGCTGAACTAGCAATTTAGGAAGATGAAGGCAGAAAAGAGAGAATCCGAAGCAAAAGTTATCCACATCTAAGCTCCCCCGTTTTTCTGCATGATCTTGAGTATCGGTGAAGTAAATTCTTTCCAAATTTCATCTATTGAGGCTGAAGAGGGCCAACGATCAGGGTCGCCATGTAAAAGTGCCTTTTTCATGCAATCCAGAAATACTTCGAAGTCCTGAGGTGAGATGGAAAAGGCCTGGTGAGATTGTGCCAACTTTGCTATTCTCTCCTCAATCTTCGGTGGATTTTCGTGAAATAGAAGCATTCGCTCCATCGCTAGATCAAGCATGCGATGTTGAAATTGCCAACGTAGTTTCTTCCTTTGCTCATCAAGCATAGGTGCGTCGCTTGCTGAGGTCTTACTATTTCGAACTTGTTCCTTTGCTAGGAAGGCTTGTTCGAAAATCTTTTCGTACGAAGGCTTTTGCTCAAAGAAAGATTCGTAGAAGTCCGTATAGAATTGTGTCTGTTTGCGACATCTCTCAAAACTTCGTTCCAGGGGCTTGAAACTAGTTTTAACTCGGGTTCGCTTGGCTTCGATGTCTTCAATTTCATCAATGATCTCATCCATATCCTGAAAACGCAAGCCCGGATCAGCTTGGAGCAGTTGCCGAATCGTATCGATGAAAAATGGTGGGCAGTCCGTTTCTTCTAATTCGTTTTGCAGAATATCGGGTTCCCCTTTCTCATAAAAATCGGAGATGGACTGCTGTACCTCAAAACGCCGAAGCATAATATCCAGCACCGTGTCCCCCTTGAAAAGCGGTTTTTTAGTAAAAAGCTCATAGGCGATCAAGCCAAAGGAATATTGGTCGGTTTGTCCGCTTAAGGTCCCGCCATTAACCTGTTCTGGACTCCAGTAGGTCACCAGCTTCTTGATGCGCTTGATATTTCTTCTGGTAAAGCTAAATTGTACGATTTGGAAGGGGAGTAATTGAGGATCCCCATCAAGATCAATCTTGATGTTAGAAGGGCGGAGGTTTAGGTGCAGAAGATCATCTTGATGTCCTTTTCTAAGGGCTTCCGCAATTCGCAATAACAGTCTCCGCTTTTCGTGCAAGCTCATCGGCCAATCTTGTTCTAGATAATCATCTAAGTCCAAGCCCCGGATGAATCGCATCACATAGAATTGTGGGAAAACGGACATGTAGCTTGAGTAGATCGTAACAATGCCATCCAAATTGGAGTATTTCTGTGCTAGACTGAATTTAAACTCCAATTTTTTCGCACTTTCATCTTGGATGAGGGAGATGTGTTTAAAGGCTTTTATGGCTACTGCATTCTCTAGCTCGGTCCCTGCATGACGGGTGGCTTTGTAGACGACATTATAGTCACCTTCTGATAAAACCTCCAATTGGGAATATTCTGGAGGGAGGATCTCTATCAGGCTTTCTCGAAATCCTAGCTCATCTTCTGATACAGGAGCCAGTTGTTTAGACCGTTCATGAAGCACTGGACTTTGATAAATCTTGTTGACCAGATCCTGCAGATCGGTCCGAATTCTGTTTTCTCGGACGAGCGCGTCGTCATGGTTCAAGACCCCGTTCTGTCGTTCCTTTTCTAGTGTGTTAAATTGGGATTGCAAGCCACTGGCGCTATCGACAAATTCCTGGAATTGGGTGGTCCAGGTGACCACCTGCTTAAGGCATTCCTTTAGCTCTCCTTTTCGAATTAACTGTCTCCAATTGCCGATTGCTATGGGTTGTTCAGGCATAGTTGATCCTTCTTGTCTTTCGCACTTCTTAAAACCGCTAGGGTAGAAATATCTAATTCGCAGTTGCTAATATATTAAGTAAACGGGGGAAATGTTACAGCTAGTTCCCTCCATCTGGACTTATACGTATCACCTTTGCGAAGATTGTACGAATATTAGCCCGGTTTTTCGAAGCTTGGCAGGATGTATTTTAGCAAAATTTCGAAAGGTAACTTCCCTCTCCAGTTGCCATAATTCCCTCCGGTAAATACGACTACCATATCCCAATCGGGTAAAATCATGATATACTGCCCGCCATTACCGGAGGCGAACAATACGACAGTATCAATACCCTGGTAGCGCAGTCGCTCTTTATACCAATAGTAGCCATAGCGAGCACTCTGAAGTTGGGCATTGTCTAGACGCGAGTAGCGAACAAAAGAAAAATCGATTGGGGTTAGGCAGCGCGTTGAAGTTCTAACCCAAGGTGTTGAAATAATGGGTTGCCCTTGCCAATTTCCCTCACGTAAAACCATTTCACCTAACTTAAGCATATCCCGTGGTTTCATGAAAAAGGAACCGGCAGTCATGCCATAACCTCCAGGTGAGATAGTCCAGCGATAATCTGATATGCCTAATGGCTCAAAAAGATATTCTTTGCTAAAATCCATAATACTCTTTCCTGTAGCCTTCGATAAGGCTGCACCGACGAGCATCGGTTCGCAAGAATTGTAGGAGAAATTTAGGCCTGGTTCGTCCTTTATAGGGACTTCTAGAGAATATTTGACCCAATTGTCCGATTCCCACATTTCGTCCTCTAGATATGGTCCTATACCGTAAAACTCTTCAGCTCTTAATCCCCCTTTCATTTCCAGCAAGTGCCGAAGACTAATCTGCTGCTTGCGAGGATCTTCTGGGGTAAAGTCAGGAAAGAACTCCAAAAGCGGTGTGTCTAGACTTTTAAGGTATCCCTTGTCCAGCGCTATTCCCGCCAGTAGGCTGGTAATAGACTTAAATGCGGAACGCGTATCATGCAGACTATCGGCGGAATAACCTCCAAAGTAGGCTTCATACTGTAATTCGGCAGATTGTTGTACCAGGACAGCGTGAATATTGGGGTATTGTCCAGTAGTGATGAGTTGGTGCATAGAATCTAGCCGCAAGCTGTCGTATTGAGCGAGACCTTGTGAGGGAGAGCTGAACAGGATAGGAAGTACGAGCAGATGTAGGAGATGGCTCAGTTTTCGGGAGATTTCCATCGGGTTAAAGTTTTTTTGTAAAAATAGATAGATAAGTTATGTAATTCCTATGGCTGATGCATCCAACCAATAGAAACCCTAATTTTCAAGCCATCAAATCCAATTTATCTGATGAAAAAAATACTATTGGTACTGCTGGGCACGCTGATGCTAGTCGGAGGATTTACACAAGATAGAATTGTAAGCGGTAAAGTTACCGATTCAAAAGGAACCCCATTAATTGCTGCTTCGGTGTATTTGCCAGAAACAGGGCATGCTACGATTACAGATCTCAGTGGCAAATTCCGTATTCAGGCCCCTGATACTTTGGTTGTTTTGGAAGTAAGCTATGTAGGTTTTGAAAAGAAGCGAGAACTGTTGAAACCCGGAAAAACGAGTGTACAAATTCAACTCAAAAAAGGAGTTCTTTCAGATTCAACGGGGATAACTGTAGATGAAGAGGTTCTTTCCTTCACCGATATGTCTTTATCAGATGATGTTGGGTTCTCCAGGACCTCGGCTGCCAGTGAGTTGCGCGTCAGAGGAGCCAAGACCTATAGTCTTGAAAAGGCACCTATGGTTTCTGAGTCACTTGCTTCTCCTGCCATGGCGCCAGTTTCTGCTGATTTTGCAGGTGGGGCTTCTTTCGCAGAACGCGAAGTTTCCACCGTGGCTGCTGGACAATTGACAGCAGGAGAACTGCATGATTTCAGCAAATGGGAATTGTGGCAGGATATCGCTGAGTCTGATTTGGAAGCTTACCAAAAGGCATGGAAGATAAACCCTAAGGATCGTTATGCAGTTCAATTGTTGGGTGAAGAGGGCAAACCTTTGGTTAATGTCAAGGTCCTGCTCAAGGATGGATCGCAGACCATTTGGGAAAGCTTTACCGATAATACCGGCAAGGCCGAACTCTGGGCTAATCTTTTTGCAGAGCAACAGAATGGTAATCAGCTATCCATTCATGCCGAATTAGGAGGGAAGTCCTATCCATTCAAAGGGGTAACTACCTTTCATCAAGGTATCAATATGTTGAAGATTCCGACCTACTGTGACCTAAACGATGCGGTAGATATTGCTTTCATGGTGGATGCTACCGGCTCGATGGGAGACGAAATACATTACCTGCAAGCTGAATTGGCAGACGTGATCGATAAGGTGAAGGATACACTTCCTGGATTATCCTTGCGCACTGGTTCCATTTTTTATCGAGATAAAGGAGAGCAATACCTAACTCGTACGTCTCCTTTGCAGAGAGAGTTGAAGCCTACTTTGGACTTTATCAAGAAGCAGTCCGCTGGAGGCGGGGGGGATTACCCAGAAGCAGTAGAGGAGGGACTAGAACGCGCACTAAAGGAATTGGATTGGAACCCGAAAGCTAGGGCTAGATTACTATTCATGGTTTTGGACGCACCGCCTCATCAGGACGATTCCACGATAACTAAGATGAATAAATTGACACAACTCGCAGCTGCGAAAGGTATTCGCATTATTCCAGTAGTGGCTAGTGGTATCAATAAGAGTGCGGAGTACCTATTTCGCTCTATCGCTTTAGCCACCAACGGTACCTATGTATTCTTGACAGATGATAGTGGCATTGGCAACCCGCACATCAAGCCTACTACGGACGATTGGGAAGTGGAAAAACTCAATGATCTCATGGTACGTTTGGTCTATCAGTTTTCCTATGCACCAGATTGCAATGAGGAAATGCTTGAGGAAAACATTGCCGATCTATGGCCCAATCCTATCCGCACTCGGCCAACCGATATGGCGCAGCAATGGCAGATGTTCCCTAACCCCACCGCTGGCCCGCTAACGGTCAATTGGGAGAAGAATGCACCAGAAGAGGTGTTCTTATCAGATTTGAATGGGAAGATCTTAAAGCGATTTGATTCTCCGGATCCTCGCTTGCAATTAGACCTGAGTGCCTTCCCAGCAGGATCCTATCTAATTGGATTTGAAAAAGATGGGAAGTGGGAGTCGAAGCAGGTTTTTAGGATTCAATCGTAGTATAAATCCCCACTTCTGAGGGTTAGTACTGTTACTCCTTCAGAAGTGGGGAAACCGTTCCCTATCCTTCGATACGATCCAACTTACATCTTATACTTGATTTTCCACGTGGACATACAGCAGTCATCCACTTTCAAATCAGCATCTAAAGGTAAGGTTTTGGAAGAAGTGCCTGTCCCATCCAAATTTAAGAATTTGCCTGTACCTCCTTTTATATGAATAGTGCTGCTTTTGTCCTTAGCCTTCGAAGAAGAATAAGTGACAAAAGTACTGCCGTCAGGATCTGCAAAAATACATACACCATGTATAAAGGCATTTCCATTTTCACCAGGTACCAACCAATTTTCACAAACACCGGTGGCTTTGTTGAAGGGACTTTTGCTATTATCGGTTTCCAATCTGGCTTTAAACATACCATTCTGAAAGGAAACGCCATTCATTGATTTTGGGGCGGGTCTAGCCTCTTCAATGGTCGTGTAAATGATGCGACCGGAGGCAGTTTGTGCATAGGTGATATTCATGTTGAAGAGCACGCCAAGTAGGATAATAGTAGTGGTAAATAAGTTTGAGTTTTTCATCTTAGTTTTTTTATTATTGGAAATAGGTACAAGCAGGTCTACATTTTGTATTTGATTTCCCAGCTGGACATGCAGCAATCTTCCTTGATCCCGGTATCGGCTCGCTCCGCTTTGCTGGATGTACCTGATCCTTCCAGGTTCATAAACTTACCGGTACCTCCTTTTATCTTTACCGTGTTTTGCTTGTCTCTTCTGGTAGAGGTAAAGTAAACGAAGAAGGTATCTCCATCTTTATCCGCTAGAACGCTAAAACCGTGGATTAGTGCATTTCCATCGCCCATTGGCACAACCCAGCTCTCACTCACTCCAGTGACGCCATTGAAAGGACTATTCTTGTCGGCTGTTTCTAACCTCGCTTTTGTGAGGGTATTTCGGAAAGTCACTCCATTCATTGATTTTGGTGTTGATCGGGCCTCTTCTATTGTGGTGTAAATGATCTGGCCTTTTGCAGATTGAGCAAAACTATAGTTCACTTGGAGAAGCAGACTAAGTAGGAAAAAACTAAACGTAGAGAATTTTAAGTTTTTCATAATCATGTATTGATGATGGTTTTCTTGTTGTCGATCTAAAAGTATTGCCAAAGTATGGCTAGGACAACATCCAATACCTAAGTGGTACGATTGGGTTTGCAAACTGGAGCGCTGCAAGAATATTTGGTGAAATTCTTTAGGAAGGAGTCACTAGATGCCAAATAATCATCGGGCATGACAAGACATCTGTCAAATGTAGCAGATAATCATTGATGTACTAGAAACCAGATGTAATGAGCTATTTTAAGCTTGCATAATTTCTAATTTAAAGCTTAGGATTTAAAAATTCTACCGGAATCAACCAATAACTGACCATTGAAGCCTTTTCTTCTCATAATCTTTTTTCTCTTGATCTTGCCTGTGTACACTTGGGCGGATTCGACCTCCTGGCGCAGTTTGGACGACCTTACTTTTTATGAACTCCAAATCGGATTTGAGGAAGGATTCAAGAATAGCACACGGATCAACATGATCAAGGAAGATGCTGAAGGTATTCTATGGATGGGGGGAAGAGAGGGAGATCTGTTTCGATTTAACGGACACAGCCTATTTAATGCCAAGGATTTCATTAATAAAACACAAGATAGTATCCTCAATATTTCAATGGTTAGGGCTTTAGCCATTGATGATGATCAGGATATTTGGCTGGGAAGCAAGGTCGGTTTATTCAAAATCAACAGTTCAGATTTAAAATGCACCAAAATCGAGTTGGATCAGCCACTGCACCAAACCAATTACAGGAATCATGTTACAGCAATTATGCCTAGAGGGGACACCTTGTTTGTAGGGACCCAAAATGGATTGTATCTGGTTGACCGGGCAAGCGGGGAGGTACTAAAGGGCTTCTTTAATGAAGGACAAGAAAAGCGGCATATTAGTGTAGGGACGCATACCACTATTGGAGGTGTTTATCCGGGGATGTCTGCACATGAAGTTTGGCTTTCTTTCAGTGATAGTCTATGCCAATTGAATACACTAACTGGTATCTCTCACACCTACGGTCCAGGCTTCCTTGAAGAAGGCCAAGTCATCTTGAATCAAGGCATCACTTATCATGATACAGTAGCATTAATGCCATCTGAGCGCCACGGCCTCGTCACCTTTAATTTAAAGGAGAAGACCTTTTCAAACTGCCTCATAGATCTCAGTGATTTCGTTTTTAACTCCAATGATATGGCTTCTGCTGTGCCAATTGATGATAGCCTTACGCTTGTTACCGCTTACAATTGGGGGACGGGTTTGTTGAATCGCTATACTTGTGCTGTTCATTGGTTGAGGGTGCCTGTATTTTTGCAGTTTGGGGCTCACAAGTTATTTTTAGATGACACCGGCTATGGGTGGACGGGTATAGGTGGTAAGCTATTCATTTCGGATCGCGCCATTGTATCTATTCCAAAGGGCACTTCTAAGCCGATCATAGATGTCACTGACTTTTCTGTGAATGAAATCAAGAAAGGGATGCCTTTCCTGGAAGCTTATCCTGTATATCGTCTAGGAGAATATGAAAGAAATATTGAACTGACTTTTTCCCTGACACAGGCACACGCCTTCGACTCTATCCGGTATGAATATCAATTGAATGGAACCGACTGGCAGTATATTGCTACTCCTAATCACCTCCGGATCTCAAATCCTATCAACGGCAAGAATAACTTGAGTATTCGGGCCATTGGAGACGGGCAGATCATAGCCAAAAGAATCTTATCGTTTCATATCTTTTTCCCTTTTTATAAGTCCGTATGGTTTTATCTCTGTTTTACGGTAGCCATATTAAGTATTGGATACGGTCTTGCCCGATATAGGATTGCCCAGGTACGAAAGGAGGAACGCCTAAAGGCGGAATATGAAAAGAAATTGGCAGAGCTTGAGAGCATGGCGCTTCGAAGTCAGATCAATCCGCATTTTATCTTTAATACCCTAAATAGCATTAAGTATTATGCCATTAAAAAGACCCCAAGTGAAACGGGCGAGTTTATCAACCGTTTCTCGGTCTTGATTCGTCAAATTTTGGAGAATTCCAAAAAGGGCTTGATCCCCTTGCGAGAAGAAATCGAGACACTTTCCAACTACATTGAAGTGGAAAAACTGCGTTTTCGCAATGCTTTTACATCAACTATTGAAGTAGATCCAGGCATTGACCAAGATTTCTTCATGATTCCTCCCAGCCTGTTACAGCCTTTTGTGGAGAATGCCATTTGGCATGGTTTAATGCACCAGGACGGTGAAAAGCAATTAAGGATTCGGATAGAACAAAAGGATAATATGATTATCTGTGAGATTACGGATAATGGGATAGGGAGGGAGGCCGCTGCCTCAAGGTATAAAGCTAAAAAGCACAAAAGTAGTTTGGGGGTGAGTATCACCAAACAGCGCATTGAACATCTGCAGACGGTGTATGGAATTGAAAGTGATTTTGAAATTATTGACCTCTACGGTATAGATGGAAAGCCCGCAGGAACGAAAGTACTGATGCGCTTTTCGATATAAATTGTCAGGAATATGAAAACAGCCCTACTCATTGACGACGAATTGAATAGCCTGGATACTTTAGAATATGAACTCCGGCAATTTGATCATGAAATCCAGGTGATTGGAACTTGTTCCGACCCTAGAATGGCCAAAACACTAATTGAAAATTTACGCCCTGAAGTGCTGTTTCTTGATATCGAAATGCCGTGGATGAGCGGTTTTGAGCTGCTGGATACCTTGAAGGAAATCAATTTTCATTTGATTTTCGTGACGGCCTATGATCAATTTGCCATAAAAGCATTCGACTATTTTACTCTCGATTATTTGTTGAAGCCAGTTTCTCAGCTGGCTTTAGGGAGGGCCATTACTAAGATCAAGGAAATTGAAAAACCTAGCCCGAGTGTAGACTTTACTCAAATCATTAAGGCTTTTCAGCAACAACAAGAGGAATCTCAAAAAATTGCCTTACCTGTGAAGAATGGCTATGAGTTTTACAAACATGCAGAAATTATTCGATGTGAAGCTGATGCCAACTACAGCAAAGTTTTTGTACTAAATGAAAAACCTATTCTAGTCTCCAAACCGTTGAAAAAGATAAGTTCTATGCTGGAATTTCCCAATTTCTTTCGTCCACATCAGTCGCATCTAATCAATTTAGATTACATGAAAAAGTTCGACAAATCTGATGGAGGTACGATACTGATGAGCGATGGGAAAGCCGTGCCGATATCGAGGCATAAGAAATTGGCTTTCTTAGAGTTGATTAAGAAATAGCTAGGCCTTCAAGACCCTTGTAAACGGCCATTAATCTGTATAGTTATACCTAACTTAAGATCTGCAACTTCGCAAAGCGCAACATGATCCGACGCTCCGGATTTTCTACACCCTGGAAAAAGATAGTCGCCACGCGATTGTCCTTACCTCCATCAATACTCAATACCTTCCCTTCTCCAAACTTCATGTGTAGAATTTTCATCCCCACCTGAATTTCATCCGGTGCATTGGGTTTGAAAGTAGAAGGGTCAACCATTAGTCGACTGCTCTGAGCGGTGCGCGGTTTTTTGAAATTACCAATGATCCTAGCACCTTGGGGCGCCTGACTGGCAGGAGATTTGGATCGAATGTAGCCCGTACTCTCGATGTGGATGGGTGGGATCTCCTCTAGGAATCGGCTGGCTTGATTGAAACGCATCTTACCGAAACGGTATCGAGAGTTGGCAAAACTCAGGGTAAGGAACTGCTCCGCTCGAGTCACCGCCACGTAGAAGAGTCGCCTTTCCTCATCGAGCCCATCTTTGCTGTCTAGTGCCATGGAAGAAGGGAAGAGGTTTTCCTCTAAACCTACCACATAGATGGCCTTAAATTCCAAACCCTTGGCGGAGTGAACGGACATGAGCGTCACAAAGTCTCCATTGTTGTTCTTCTCATCAAAGTCCGTTAGCAGCGCAATATTTTGTAGGTAGCTGGCCAGCGATTTGTCTGGAATGGTCTCCGTATCAATTAAGGTATCTTCTTCCACGAAAGCATTGATCCCGTCCAACAAGGCATTGATGTTCTCCAGACGCCCCATTCCTTCAATTGAGGTATCAGCTTTCATTAGATCGATCAGGCCGGAGCGCTTAGCCACGTAGGTAGCCAACTCATAGGCATTAGCAGAATCGACCCGCTGCTTGGCACTCATGATCATCTTTCGGAATTCAGCAATGGAGTTCTTAGCGCGGGTACTGGCTGGCACAGCAGGCAAGCATTCCCACATCGTTTTATTGGTGGCATCTGCGATCTGACTGAGCTTCTCAATCGTCGTTTTGCCGATCCCTCTCTTGGGGAAATTAATCACCCGCCTTAAAGCTTCCTCGTCATTTTGGTTTACTACTAGGCGTAAATAAGCAATCATATCCTTGACTTCCTTACGCTGATAGAAGGAAAGTCCACCAAATACTCTATACGGGATATTATATCGTCTAAGATATTCCTCGAAGATTCTGGATTGCGCATTGGTACGGTAAAGGATAGCAATATCACTATTGCTGAGATGGAAACGATTCTTTTGCTCCAAGATCGTATCAGCTACTCTTTTCCCTTCTTCATTGTCGGTCATGGCCTTAATGACCTTAATCTTATTCCCTTGGCCCTTATCCGACCAGATCTTTTTCTGGATTTGGCGCCGGTTGTTGAGGATCACCTCGTTCGCGGCTTGCACAATGTGTTCCGTAGAGCGATAGTTTTGCTCTAACTTAAACACCTTGATATTGTATTTTTTGAAATCTTCCTCAAAATCCAGGATATTTTGAATCGTTGCTCCCCGGAAAGCATAGATACTTTGCGCATCATCACCAACTACGCAGATGTTCCTCGGGCTTTTCTCATAATTGACCAACTTCCGAACGATGGAGTACTGTAGGTGATTGGTATCCTGAAACTCATCGACCAAGACATACTTAAATTTGTTGCGATACTTTTCGATCACATTATCCGGATTGCTTTGCAGCAACTCGTACAAGCGATACAATAGATCGTCGAAATCCATAGCGCCAGCCCGCTTGCAACGGGCCGTATATTTGGCATAGATCTGATGTACCAATGGCATTTTGGCCATGCGATCCTGTGTCTTCAATTCTTCATTTTCTGCATAGAGCTTTGGTGTGATCAGATTGCTCTTTGCCGAGGAGATACGGCTCCGGATCGTATTGAGATTGTATACACTTTTGTCGAGATTCATTTCCTTAATGATCGTAGAGAGTAAGCTCTTCGTATCATCAGAATCGTAGATCGTGAAATTGCTAGGATAGCCGATCTTGTCTGCTTCCACTCTTAGAATCCGGGCAAAAATGGAGTGAAAGGTACCTGCCCAAACACTATTCGCTCGTGCCCCTACTACCTTTTCGATCCGCTCTTTCATTTCCCGAGCTGCCTTGTTGGTAAAGGTAAGGGCCAGGATTTGCCAGGGAGCAGCGCCCTTTTCAATGATATGTGCTATTCTATAGGTTAGCACCCTGGTCTTACCGGAACCCGGGCCCGCTACGACTAAAACGGGGCCTTCGGTATTGGTCACTGCTTGCCGTTGAATGTCATTTAACCCATCTAAATAGCTACCTCCACCTGGAATCATTCAGTCTAAATTTATTAGTGAATTAAGAGCGGCTGCGAAAAGCAGGAGCAAGTCATTGGGGACAAGTCCGCGCTTATCAAATGCGCCTGCAATTTTACGAACTTTTTAGGAGCTGTTTGAATTTGCCTTCTGGAATTTGTTCTAGCTTAATTTTATGCCAAATGAGCCGCCAAAACTAGAGTTTAGCCTGAGCTAAATGGAGGTTTTGGTAACGAAATTTGGCGGAACAAGGAACGGAACAAAAACTGATTGTTAAAATCAAGCAACTTCTTTTACAGTAATACTAGAATTCAATGGGCCAATTTTTGCTTCTTCTAGCCAACCATTGATCGGGAGTGCTCCCAGAATGCTCTTCAAAGTATAACTTTTTTGATTAAAATAAAAAGAAATTGACTTTTTTTGGTGAGATATCATGTGGTGACTTAGCTACATTTGCATCTAGCTATTTTCTACTTTCTGTTGGGGTTATGCCCATCTCCTTGTGATAAATTCTACTGAAGTAATTAGGGTCTGAGAAGCCCACAGCATAGGCGATTTCCGATATATTCATGGAAGAACGCTCCAACAGCTTTTTTGCTTCCTTGAGTCGGATATAACGGATAAACTGCACTGGGGTTAGATTAGTGAGGGCTTTTAGCTTTCGGTATAGGTGGGCGTGACTCAATTGTACAGCTCGGCAGAGATCGTTCACGGAAAGATCGGAATTGTCTAACTGCTCAGCGATGCATTTCTTTAGCGTAGCCAAAAACGCTTCCTCTTTTGAAGGAGTAGCTTCGCCCTTTTCATCTTGCAAGAAATGGGCTTGGAGTTTCTTACGCAGTTCGATTAACTTCTGTAGGCGAACCAGTAATTCCTCCTTATGAAAGGGCTTTGTCAGAAAGGCATCTGCGCCAAAACGTAGGCCTTTGACTTGCTCCTCCTTGGCAGTCTTAGCCGTGAGTAAAATGATAGGGATATGGCTGGTTCGACTGTTGTTCTTTAGGTAATCACAAACTTCATAACCATTCTTACCTGGCATCATGATATCACTGATGATAATATCAGGAATGAGGCGTAGCGCTTCCTGAATGCCGTCCTCCCCATTGCGGACGCTCTTGACGAGATAATCCTTCTGCAATAAGCGTTCGATATATTCGATCACATCGGCATTGTCTTCAATGATGAGCAGCATAGGGCGGTCATCCATCAATGAAATGGAAGCATCCATGATCGAAGACCGGTCCATTTGTGGTTCTTCCATCGGTGTGAGAGGCTTCCAATTTTCCTCCAATTTCTCTTCATTGTTGGTAACAGGCAGAAAGAAAGAGAAAAGACTACCTTGACCTTCCTCGCTACTCACCTCTATTTCTCCTCCCATCAATTCAATGAGTTGTTTGGTGAGTGCTAGGCCAATTCCTGTCCCGCCTTGATTGGTGACGTTGGGATTGTCAACCTGATAGAATCGGTCAAATATGTAGGGAAGGTCAGCCGCTGGAATACCTGGGCCACTATCTTGAACTTTCAATTGTAAAACCTTTTCTGCTCCTTCCTCCTGCACCCTGCCATGGAATATGATCTTGCCTCCATTCGGCGTGAATTTGATGGCGTTAGATAGGAGATTATAGACGATGAGCTGAATCTTTTCCTCATCGAAGTCCATCATCAAGCTTGGTTCTTCCGGGTAGAAGGAGAGGCGAATCTGTTTGGCTTCGGCAGCAGACAGGAAGGATTCCGTTAGATATTGTAAATAGGCGATAATGTCCCCTTGTACAAGATGTAAACTCATCTTGCCGGATTCCAATTTGGACAGATCAAGTATTTGGTTGATTAGTCGGAGGAGGTTTTCACTATTCCGGTTGATCAATTTCTTCACCCGCTCATCTTGTACCTCATTAGCCATGCCCATGATCACTGTCAGCGGAGTCCGAAATTCATGGGTGATATTGGTATACAGCCTATTTTTTAACTCATCCAATTCCCGTAACCGTTGGGTTTCTGCCTGTTTCTGTTGTTGAATATACTGGCTTTTTTCCAATTCATAATGGGCTTTGAATCTTTCGCGTTCGTTGACGCGTTGTCGATAAGCCAAGCCGAGCGTAAAGGCTAAAATCTCAATGATGATTCCTAGTTCCAAGTGGGCAACAGAAAATTCTGGGCTTTGTAAACGAGCGATAACCATTAGGATGATGCCCGCGCTCATGGCACATATGCCCACAATGACGAAGTAGGCTCGACGGTCCTTAGTGAAATAAAGGGATCGGAGAAATAGTAAATTGAAGATCGCAAAGTAAATGCCGAAGCTCAAGGTTACCCGATCGGGAATGATCGAGCTGAAATTGTACTGCATCATTAAGAAGGCATCCAGCAGCAGCAAGGGGAGGCTCATCCAGATCGTGAAATTAAATATCCTATCCCAGCGGGGGAGCATCTCCTTGAGGTTCAAAAAGGAGCGAAGAAATAACAAGTACCCGACCATGGCCAGGTACACAATAAGTTTAACGAAGAAAATGTATTGTGGGTGTTCCGGAAAGAGAAGGTTAATTAGGTAATCCGGAAGATCCCCTTCTACATAGGATGCATAGGTGCTCACTCCAATTAGGTACATGGAATAGAATACGTATACTTTGCTCCACGTTTGAAAGAAAAACAAGATACTTAGCAAGGTCATCATCCAAACGAAACCGACAAAGAAGGAGTTCTGTTGGCGCTTCTGTTTCAGCTCCTTCAGGAATACTTCTGCTGGCGAAAGTTGAATGGATAGACTAGGAGGTACGTCAACCCGATCACTTCTCAATCGAATATAGAGCGTAGATTGTTGTGCTTCCGCGAGATTAAACTTAACCACATTTTCCCGAAGAGCTGCCTTGAAGATACGATCAGAGACGGGGGTAAATAATCCACTCTTTCTTAGCTTGAGCGTATGATCAAGATCCTCAAAATAAACCTCTACCTGGCTCCAGGTCCGGGAAAACTGTAACATCCATTCGATATACCCTTCCGTATAGGTATATTGATTATCAATTTCTATTCTAATCCAGTAATCTTGAAATGGAACGATAGGCGTGCCCGTAGCAATAGGAGCAAAACGACCGTCGATTGCCGCTTGCCTAGCTTCTGTTATGGTTAGTCCCTCCTCCCGTAATGTTTCCAGGTACCCCTCTAATTCGTAAGTTGTCTTCTCTGTTGTTAAGACCAAAGTTTTACCTAAAAGCATTACCGGCAATCCTATAAATAGGATCAGAAATGTTTTAGCGTAATTGATCATTACCGGGCGTATTACGTACAAATGTACAGAAAAAGGCAACAACTCCTGTTGACACTACCCAATCATGGGGTCCTAATTAACGCTATTCAGCTTCCAGCGCTTCCCAGTATTCTACCGCCCTGCGTGTATGGGGAATACAGATTGAACCACCGACCAAATTAGCAATGGCGAATACTTCGTACGCTTCAGCCTTTGTCACTCCAAGCTCAAAACAGGTGCCCAAATGATACCGGATGCAATCGTCACAACGCAGTACCATTGACGCCACTAACCCGAGTAATTCCTTTGTTTTTTTATCCAACGCTCCATCCTTATAGGCATTAGTGTCCAGATTGAAAAAACGTTTCAGCACTTTATTGTCTTCTCCCAAGATCTTGTCATTCATCTTGGTACGATAGTCGTTGAATTCTGATACGATAGACATTTTGTCTGATGTTTTAGTGTAAGGCAATAGAAAGGGAGTTGTACTACTGATGTTGCCAGTTGCTTTCATCATCATTATCGTTAGGAGATAGGCCCAAAATATCTCCCTCCGTAGTTACGCCCAACCCAATAACGGTTCGATTGGCATAATTGAAGTAGCTCACTACCTGGTTAATTTCTAAGATCTCACCGTCGCTGAGTCCAGCTTCTCTCATGGGGCGTAAATCCTCTTCTTTCATGGGTTTTTGCAACAGCGTGAGCTGGTGGGCATAAATGAGTCCGTGCACTTGTGCCGGTGGCAATAGATCGGAGGGGATGACTGCTTGTTCTAAGCCCGCTCTAAGGCGAGCTGCCTCTGCCTCACCGGCCAATCGCTGCAAGCCCGCATAGTGATGATCTACGCAGTAGCCACATTGATTCAATAAGCTCACATATACACCTAAGGTTTCTAGATACCATTTTGGGAGTTTGTTGTCCTTGTGGTGTAAAACGTTCTTGTACAAGCTCATATGTCCCTGTAGTGTATGGGGACGAAGACTGTGGGCCATCAAGATGTTGTCAATATTATCATCGGGCCCTTTTACACGTTTGTACAACTTTTTGAGACTTCCGGTGGCTTCCGGATAGTCAATTTCTTTGATCCAGCTCATAGATAAAGTGGTTTTAGGTTAGTATACAAATGAATAAGTATCGGCTAAATTAGAAAAGGTAGGCGGAATGCCAGGAGAGGAGAAAAAAAGGCTCCAAGATTACCTTTTTTAGGCAGTCTTGGAGCCTTACAGGAGTTCTGAATGCTAAGGTTCTACGGCTTATCCGTTTTTCCTAAGGAGATTAGGTTGGCGAATAATCTATATGCTCCGGGAACTCCGGCAGGAAGCTCTCTGAACCAAGAGTAACCCGTGTAAATATAGTTCCCTTCTCCATATGGAGCAACCAAAAGTCCTCCATCACGAGCGGGTTCCCCTGGATCATTCGAAGATAGAATAGGGGTGAATTCTTCCCCCCATTCATTGGGGAAGTACAAGCCTCTTTCTTGTACCCAACCGTCGAAATCCTTGGCAGTGATCTTGTTAGGGTAGTTCAACACGGGATGTTCGGGTTCCAGGAGGCGAACTTCTGCTTCTTCTACCGTAACTCGATCTCGAGAAATCTTCAAGTGGTAAGGGGAGATCTTATCTTGGGAAACTTTCAGTCTTCTGGTTGTATTGTATTGAACAATCATGTTTCCTCCTTCCTCCACATATTTCAATAGGTTGTCCTGATAGAACTTCAAGCGATCTACAGTATTGTAAGCTCGAATACCTAAGATGATGGCGTCATATTGCCGCAAATTATCCAATTGGAAATCTCCGTCCTCCAAAATACTGACCTCATAGCCAATTTGTTCCAAATTAGTAGGGATCTCATCCCCCGCTCCCATTACATATCCTACTTTTCTACCAGCTGTAGCTAGGTCAATTTTCACGACACGAGCCGAAGATTTTCGGAATACCGTTTGGGTCGGAATATGGTCGTATTCAATGAAGATGGCTTCTTTGTCATAAGTTGCATCACCCAGTTTAACACGAGGTGAGATGGATGCTTCACTCTGATTTTTGGGAGGGAAAAGTTGAAAGCTAAATAATTTTTCTTCTCCTTTTTGGTTCAACTCAAAGTCGATACTAGCAGGTTCTACTTTCCAGCCTTGTTGATGCTGAATATCCAAGGTGCCTGCTAGACTATCTTTCCCTGCTTTCAGAATCACCGATACCGTTTTAGGCGCGTTTGTATTGCCGAAGATCAAAACCTTGTCTACGAAGTTAGCGTAAACTGGAGGAGTAATCTCAAAGGGTCTGAAGACTTCCCCTTTGACCGGATCGGTCCGTTTGTATACAATGGGGCGTTCTACCTTTAAGGGAATACCTTCTACCTCCAGATCAAATACGACGCTGAAGGTACGCGGTGTTTCGGGTACTCCTCTAAGTTTTTGATCATTAACGGTATACATGCCTAAACTAGCTTTTTCATTTAGCCAGTATGGGTTGGTAAAAGGGATATCTTCCGGAAGTTGGACGGTTCTTCTTAGGTTGAAACGCTCATTATTTTTTAGCACTTGAGCCATGGTGGTATCTTCCTGCAGTGGGTGAAATGCGATCTTGTTGAGCGTCACCTTTGCACTTGAGCGGTTGATAATTTCTAAGTTCAATTGCAGCGCCTCTCCTGGTGTAGCGGAATAGGCATTGGCACTTGCTTCCGCGTACATGCCTAAGCAGGATTCAATCACCTGTTCAATTTCAACTTTCTTAACTCTCTTCCAATGCCCGTCAGGTAGCCCTTTGATTAGTTTATACGCTTTCACCAAAGATGGAAGACTTTTGGCCGGCTCGTCGAAGTCAAAATCTTTTTCAACTTGAGCAAGTAGCTTACCAATCGGTGCTCCTCCTTTTACTCGGGTCCAAGTGGTATTAATGCCTTCAAATAGATCTTCGCTGGGTTTGTCTCCCTTAATTACTTCTAGGTATTCCAGTTCTGTTCCACGAGAACCAGAGGATCCAAAGCCTTGACATTTGTGCATGCTTCGACTTTCAGCAGCGATTTCGGTATTAGACTTACCAAGGATGGGGTAATACACGCCAGCATCAACACTCAACATCATACTCTTGTCCGCTTTGGCAAAAGCTTCGCGGCTTCTAAAAAAGAACCAGGAAGTGTTGAAGAATAGACGTCTTGGCTGCCACGGCTTCACATATTGAAGTTGTTCTGGATAAACCTTTGCATCCGCTGTGAGGTCAAAGGCCTCATGCGAAAGCATGGCTGAGGCAGTATGGTGCCCGTGTGTTCGGCCAGCCCTACGATGATCAAAGCGATTGATAATGATATCTGGCTGCCACTTACGAATGGCCCAAACCACATCAGCTAGTACCTTTTCTTTGTCCCAAATAGCAAAAGTTTCATCCGGGTGCTTAGAGTAGCCGAAATCATTGGCTCTAGAGAACATCTGATTTCCCTTATCTATTCGGCGTGCTGCCAATAGTTCCTGTGTACGGATAAGTCCTAATAGTTCCCGAATTTCCGGTCCAATTAGGTTTTGGCCTCCGTCCCCCCTAGTGAGCGACAAGTAGGCCGTAGTTGCCTTTACCTCATTGGCTAAATAAGCAATGAGTCTTGTATTTTCATCATCTGGGTGAGCTGCCACATAGAGTGCAGAGCCCAGGAAGTTTAGTTTCTTAATCGCTTCATGAATATCTGCTGACTTCCATTTCTTAGGTGCTTGAGCAAAACTCAGTTGACTAGAGAATAGGAAGGTACAAAGCAGTAAGCGTGTAAAAAATCGCATAACTCAATATTATAGTAGTTTAGATATTGCAGTGATTGTTTCCTCGGTTTCATGGTTAGGTGCTGAATATCAGTTTTTTATGATTGGAGTGGCCTCGAAAACCAAATACTCAGACTCCTCGTTTAATAAGCGTACAAAGATAGTCGCTTATCTGAAAAAATTGCGTGTAATATCCTGCTCAGGCTGAAAAAGCAATGAGGTGTCCGCCTCCGTACTATAGTGAGTATAACACTGACTAGGTATTCTAAGTTTAGGGGGAGCCAGGGGAGGGGAGGCTCTTGCCTAGACTCAGGCAACATTAGAGCTGTAATCTCGTAGAGAATAGAATATCTAAGAGAGCCTGCAATAATCTTTCTAGTAAACTGCTTACTTTGTGTAAAAAATACACTTATTTGCCAAAATCTAAGGTCATTCTGAGCTATAATTGAAAATTATAGGGTATTTTGCCCCTGTTCTAGAGCTATTTGCTGGAATAATGAAAGCAGTAAAGCAATCCTTTCTTACTGAGCAATAGATCTGGCGCTGACACTATTAAGAAGCACCGAGAATGAGTAAAATACAAAAGTACGTTTGTATTCATGGGCATTTCTACCAACCCCCCAGGGAGAATGCTTGGTTGGAGGTAGTGGAATTACAAGATTCGGCTGCCCCGTTTCACGATTGGAATGACCGCATTAACTTTGAATGTTATGCCCCCAATACGGCAGCCCGAATACTAGACGATCAAAACCAGATAGTCAAGATTATCAATAATTATAGCTGGATGAGCTTCAATTTTGGGCCAACTTTGTTGTCCTGGATGGAAATTGCTGATCCGGCCACCTATGCTGCCATTCTGAAGGCAGATGTTAAGAGTCGTAAACGCTATGGAGGGCATGGGTCTGCTTTGGCTCAAGCTCATGGGCATTTGATTCTACCCCTTGCTAATCAGCGCGACAAGGAGACCCAGGTAATCTGGGGTATCAAGGACTTTCAACATCGATTTGGTAGAATGCCGGAGGGGATGTGGCTGGCTGAAACAGCGACAGACACGGCCACTTTGGAAGTTTTGGCTGAACAAGGTATCAAGTTCACTGTGCTGGCCCCGAGGCAGGCACAAGCAATTCGTAAGATAGGTGAAGAGAATTGGCAATACCTGGACCATGGTACTGTCGATTCTAGACGTCCATATCTTTGCCGATTGCCTTCTGGGCGTACCATTTCCCTTTTCTTTTATCATGGTGGTGTAGCGCAGGGAGTAGCTTTTGAAGGCTTGCTCAACAATGGGAAACACTTTGCCAATCGTTTGCTAGATGCCTTCGACTTTGGAGAGGAACCTCAGATCGTACACATTGCGACTGATGGTGAAAGTTATGGACATCACCATAAGAAGGGCGAAATGGCTTTGGCAGATTGCCTTAATAGTATTGAGAAATGGGATGGCATCGATTTGACCAATTATGGTCAATTCCTAGAGCTTTTCCCTCCCACTTACGAGGTAATGATCCATGAAAACAGCTCCTGGAGTTGCGTGCATGGTGTTGAGCGTTGGCGATCAAATTGTGGTTGTAACACGGGCGGGCGGCCTGATTGGAATCAAAGCTGGCGGGGCCCACTAAGAGATACCTTGGATTGGCTAAGGGATAAGATTCTTCCTGATTTTGAAAAGCAAGCTGCTAAGATCTTTAAAGATCCATGGGCTGCTAGGAATGATTATATTCAAGTACTGCTAGATAGAAGTCCTGAATCTGTACAGAAGTTCATCGACCAGCATGCCAACGAGCACTTTCAGGAAGAAGATCGTTCGCAGTTCTGTCGATTAATGGAAATGCAGCGAAATGCCATGCTGATGTACACCAGCTGTGGTTGGTTTTTTGATGAAGTTTCTGGGATTGAGACTAACCAGATATTGCAGTATGCGAATCGGGCCATCTACTATGCCCGGCAGACCTTGAATTTAGAATTGCACGATGAATTTCTGGCTAAGTTAACTGCTATACACAGTAATGTCTATGAGAATGGAGCTGTGAGTTATAGAGAAAGTGTAATGCCAGCGCGGGTCGATTTGGCTCGGGTGGGTATGCACTTCGCCGCTTCCTACTTGTTCGAATCTTACTCTGATGAGTTGGATGTTTTCAATTATACGGCCAAAAGTGAGATCTTGAAGAAGAAGCGGGCCGGTAATTTCATCCTGGCGCTAGGCCGAACTACAATTAGATCCAAGATCACTTTCTCAGAGAAGCTATTCAATTTTGCAGTGCTTTACTTGGGCCAGCAGAACATCATTGGCAACATCTCCATGGAGATGAGTCGGGAGCAATTTGACCAGATGTCAGAGGAGATTATGGAGTCCTTTTTGACGCCCAACTTAGGAAAGGTGATTGGAACGATGCAGCATTATTTTGGGGAAGAGAAGTATTCCATCTGGCATCTTTTCCGAGATGAAAAGCGTAAGATCCTTAAGCAAATTACTGACCAATCATTACAAGACGTAGAGCAGTCGTTTAGAGATATCTATCAGGATAACTATCAGCTGATGACCAGCATGAGCAATAGTAACATCCCGATCCCAACGGCCTTCAATAACGCAGTTCAATTTGTCATCAACAGAGACTTTTACCAGTTCTTCAGTAATGGTTCCCTAAAGGTCAATGACTTACACCACTTGACGGGGGAATTCAAGAAATGGAAGGTTAGTTTAACGGATGAATCTTCACTCTTGCTAGAGGTTAGTGAACGGATTTATGAGGAAATGAAATCCATCAATGCCACCAATGAAGTCACGCTCGAGAAGCTACACTTATTGATCGAAATTATGGAAGAGGTGAAGGGATTGAACTTGCATCCAAACTATTGGAAAAGCCAAAACCTGTATTGGTCAGCCTTGAAAGCTTTTAGAAAAGGAAAATGGAAGCCAGAAAACGAGAAATGGGAAACAGCCTTCTATAAATTAGGAGAACTCTTAACCATTAAGCTCTAACATCGCTGACCCACCCTGAGCGCGATCAGCGGATGTGCCCGAAGACCTTTGGGACTGCTGCGACAATTCTCTCAATACGTTGTCTCGGTTAAAGGTAATGGCGATCAGCTCGTCGTTCTCCTCTTTTTCGTCCTCACGAACCCTCAACAGTGGGCTTACCTCTTCGTAGTCAGCCGGATCGTATTCGTAGATAGACCAGCGTCCCCATTGAAATTCTAGAGCTGTCAAGCTTTCCACCCGGTCTCCAGAGTTTAGGTAGGTTACCTTATGCCCGAATTCATCGTTGACGCGCATGGTAGGTCGATGAATATGACCACATATAACATAGTCGTATTTCTGCTCAGCAGCAAGTTTGATGGCTGTTTCTTCGAAGTTACCAATAAATTTAACTGCTTCCTTTACCCGGTACTTTACCTTTTTGGCGAAGGACATATGGGGCTTTCCGAAAGCAGTGCGGACTTTATTGATTAAGCGATTTAGCACAATTAAGAGGTCATAACCTTTACCGCCTAACTTCGCAACATAAGGAGAGAGTTTGACAGAAGCATCAAAGATATCACCGTGAAAGATCCAGTACTTCCTTCCACCTAATTGTAGAACCAACTTATCTCTTAAATGGATATTGCCAGAGGAGAAGTCCGTGTATCGGCGAAGTACATCATCATGGTTGCCAGTAATGTAGTAGACCTTGGTACCTTTCGAAGCCATTTTCAGGATTCTTTGCAGTACCATCATATGTTCTTTAGGAAAGTAACGCTTGCGAAACTGCCAAATGTCGATAAAGTCACCATTCAATATTAGGGTATCCACCTTAATATGCTTCAGATAATTGCAAAGTTCTTTAGCGTGGCATCCGTAAGTTCCTAAGTGCACGTCTGAAATGATGACAATATCCAATTCTCTTTTCATACGGTAATCGGCATTTTGCGTTTAATCGGCTTTCGCTTCTAGTATTAAATGCAAAGATCAACACCGCATGTAAAGTACGCGTTAAGAACTGATTATAAGATGATTAAGAAAATAGGAGTTATCTAGTTTGGTGCGGCGGGTACAAAAACTCGTGGAAAACTAGAACGGTCTTCATCGATGTCGCACTCGATCCGATCTTCCGTATACTTTAGAATGGGATGCGGTACATTAACGCTGCCATCCACCTTGATATTAAGGATCCCGTCTCCCACAGACCAATCGCCTCTAATATTAATTTTGGGTAGCAAAATCTGAAGTCGACCGTCTGGTTTAAAAATAAAATAGCCATCTTTCATCTGCGCCATGTTGCGCTTCATTCGCTGCTCGATCTTTCCATCCTGATTATTCGCTGAAAGTATCTGTAGCATCGCATCTTCGTCGTATTTCCAACGGGTTTCTGTCAGGATTTCAGCTAGCTTGTCTGTTTTTTGGGTGGACTGTGAACCACATCCTACTAAAGGCAGGAGAACAGCGATCATAATCGTAATTCTCATAAAATTCAGGGATATTTAGTGTGCTATTAAAAGCGCGTCATAGTGCTGACGTTTTCGCTTCCATTACTGTACGCAACAGCAAAATTATTGTTGTGATTTACCGTAATTAATTGTTAGGGGGAGGCAAATTGCACTTAGTCCATGTTACATGAGTCAACCAAATGCATAGTAGAAAGTCTAGCACAAAATCCAAAGTCTGAGGATTACTGTATTCTCCATTGGAGGCTTTACCCTATCATTTGTAGTTATCTCATGGACAACCCAAGTGAAAAATAGTATGATAATCGTCTTCCTGGAACCTCCGGTTGCGAATTTTATGGCTAGGTGAAGCAGGGAAATCGTTCCCCTTTCTGCCGACAAGCGAGATAACTGTAGGCTAAATACCTATCCCGCTTATTGTAGCGGGAAGACTTTTTCTAACGAAGCCTAGCCAAAAAAGACGTAGCCGAAAAACAAGAGGATATATTATCAAACTACTTAATGGTAAAGTTAAATAATATTATGCTTCCAAATGCTCAATGGAGGTGTCAACTTTAATCAATTTCTTGCGATTTTTGCGGTAGTCTCTAGGACTAAGACCCGTCACAGCTCGAAATTGTTTATTGAAGTGAGACAAGTTATTGAAGCCGCTTTCATAACTGACATTAGCAATGCTCAGGTGGTCTTCGGCCAATAATCGACAAGCGT
>ENA-UENT01000233-UENT01000233.1-marine-metagenome-genome-assembly--contig:-NODE-233-length-40410-cov-3.297818_pt1 | contig 40410 bp, 32 predicted proteins | sample MGYA00237879_ERZ529330 | MGnify/ENA primary metagenome ERZ529330 (study PRJEB26372, sample SAMN05368345) | marine metagenome | biome: cultured habitat; feature: ocean water; material: water; isolation... | reverse complement strand
GGATATGTTCGTTTAATCTTGGCCGAGTACTTAGAATGCCGGATTAATTAATTCGACGGCAAAGCATCCCAAAAATGCTGACTTTTGCCTTAGCAATCCAAAAACAACCGCTTATGACGATTGGTCAATCACCATTCACCAGAAGAGACTTTTTGCAATTATCTTTAGCCCTAGGAGCTGGTTCCTTGCTGCCTAGTACGGCTACCGGCCATAGTATGTATCCAATGCAGGCAATCCATAAAAGATCAATTCCAGGTACGGATGAAACGCTTCCTATTATTGGAATGGGAACCTGGCAGACCTTCGACATCGGGGAAGGAGAGGCTGATCGCAGCAACATGCGAAGCATCCTGAAAACCTTCTATGAAATGGGAGGGCGCGTCCTAGACTCCTCGCCGATGTACGGCCGCTCCGAAGACGTGCTAGGAGACCTCGCCGCCGACCTCAAACTCCTAGGCAAGTTTTTCATGGCTACCAAAGTGTGGACGCAAGGGAGGAGCCGCGGCATTGAACAGATGAATTCCTCCATATCAAAGATGCGTACGAAACCCATGGATCTCATGCAGGTGCATAATCTCGTAGATGTGCGTACTCATTTGGATACCTTACGAAAATGGAAGGATGAAGGTAAGATTCGCTACATAGGTTTAACTCACTACATCGTAAGCGCACATGACGACCTGGAGCGCCTGATTAAGTCGGAAAGGGATTTAGATTTTATTCAAGTCAATTTCTCGATTGATACGCGCAACGCCGCCAAGCGCCTCCTGCCCACCGCCCAAGATCATGGCGTTGGTGTCCTCATCAATCGACCCTACGAAGGCGGTAGTTTATTCCGGCGGGTAAAGGGAAAATCGCTTCCGGCTTGGGCCAAGGAGTGGGACATTCATTCTTGGGGACAATATTTTCTCAAGTTCATTGTTTCCCATGAATCCATCACGGCCGCCATTCCTGCCACCACCAAGCTGCATCACCTAAAAGATAATATGGGAGCTGCCTACGGTTTACTTCCCGATGCTAAAACTAGAGCAAAAATGGTCGCCTACCTAGAGCAATTGTAGGGTATTAGTATTATCAGGCTAACCTAACGTGCTTGGCTTTGGTCGGTATTTTCTACTAACCAAACAGCTAAGCCGTTCCCCGCTTCCGAAAAGCCGAAGGCGTAAGCCCCATCTGCTTCTTGAAATGTTGATTGAACACAGAAACAGAATTGAAGCCGGCTTCTAAGGCAACACCGGAAATACTGTAATGATCATAGCGGGAATCCCTCAATAACTGGGCGGCATGATCTACGCGATGCTGATTGAGTAGAGTAGAAAAATTAGTTTGTAGGTGTTGGTTCAGTATCCAGGAAATTAAATGAGCGGGGATCTCTATATCTTTTGAGAATTCCTTCAAACTATAACCTCCCTTAAGAAACGGACGTTCGTCCTGTATATAGGAAAGGATCTTTTGCTGATGTACCTCCACCGGAACGCTGGCAGCCTTCAAGTTTTGGTATTTCTTTTTTTCAACGCCATCGGATTTATGCGTGATCTCTTCATAACTTCTCCAGGCGGAAACACTGAGCGGAAACAAAGCGACGGCATAGATCACGGGAGCTTGCGAGTAGGGGAGGAGGCCGAGGAAATAATTGGCCACATAGGCCACGAAGAAGCAGCTCATCACTAGCGTTAGGCTATAGAACCAACGTTTTTGCCCCGTATTCAACTTTTGCTCACGCAGGCCATAGCTCCAAAACAGATACAAGGCGTATACCCAATAGCCAAGGCTGATGGTCAATAGACTATAGTATCCACCTCGATACCAAAAATCCTCCAGGCTCAGTTGGTTAGCACCTGCTAATACCAGAGCTGGAAGGAGGAAGTGAATGAGCCATTGCCACCGAAATGTTCTTTTCCCAAGCGTAGTATGTAAATACAACATCCATAAAGGCCCCGAAGCCAAATGAGCTGCAAATCCAATATTGATCCAAAGCAAGGGCATAGTATCCCCCGTTTCTATGTACCAGGCAGATTTGAATAGACGCAGGCCTACCAACAGCATTAGAATAGCAAATAAGCGGTGAGCGAGCAGGTCCCCCTTTTTCAAAAAGATGAACGAACTGCCCAAAATAAGGCATTGGATACCTCCTGTCAGCGAAATGGCAAGCGTCCAGAATTCAGCGGTGAATAACATAACAGTGGGTTGATTTACTTCAGTAAGATACAGTATTTTCTGAGGCGCAGCCGGAGCTTGGATAAGGAAGATGAGCAGATATGGTTCCTTACCGAGGATGAGAATATCAGAATTCCTTCCAGCTATATTGTTTTTAAGACTTATTTTAATACTCGTTAAAACCTAAATAATGCTCGGGTAGTGTCGTTTTAGTAATAGCTATGATTCTAAATCATGAAAACTAAAACACCTATGACTAAAGCCCAGAACCTACCTTTAGTAATTCTATTAATTTTCCCTATTGCCCTTGTCGCTCAACATTTTGGGGTAAAGGCAGGCGGCAACCATTCTTTTATGGATGAAAGCCAATTTCGTCTCTTTGAGGTAGAGCAATTCACCACCAAAGGCGGATGGCATATCGGCATATATGGCGATGTGTCTCTTGGTCGAAATTTGGGCTTTCAAATAGAAGCCTTATACAATCGTAAGGGAGTTGGAATGGACCTCCAAGATGGAATGACTTTCAACGCTAACTATGAGTACTTCGATATCCCGATCTTATTGTATTATGAATGGAAAGGGATTCAATTCCAAGCCGGAGCCGCGGCAGGCCTAATTATGAACCATTACTTTTATAAACGAGACCTTGGGACTAGATTTGACTTAGATGTGGGAGAGTGGAAAAGCGCCTATGATGTGACAGCCCTCGGGGGAATAGAGTATCAATTTGGTCGAGCCCAAATAGGAATTCGATATGAGGTAGCTTTATCTCATACGTCTAAGAATATCACGATAAATCAAGGAACCGGTGTGCAGATTGGATTCGGGCAGGGAGGATATCATCGCAATTTGATGATTAGTTTTGGCTATGCCCTTCTAAGGGGAGCCTAGAGACTACCAATCAGGAACTATTGTCTATTGTAATCTATAAGCTACGAAAACTAAAACCTAATGAGAAATCACCTGACTAAGGGGACTACCTTAATCGTGCTCTTCCTTTTTGCGCTGTCCACAAATGCCCAAAGACTGGGCTTGGAAGGAGGCTTAAATACCTCCAACATGGCTGTAGATGCCGCCCTGGACGAAGTATTTGATTTTACCATCAAAACCAATTTTCAAATCGGCCTTTGGGGGGAATTGCCGATCGCAGAAAATTGGGGGATTAGGCCTAGCCTGCTCTTTATTAGAAGGGGAGCCCAAGACCAATCAACCAGCAATCTAGGACCGGTAGTGAATATCAATTACGATTATTTGGATGTTCCACTACTGGTTTATTTGGAAGAAGGTAGGGTACAATTCCGGTTAGGTGGATCAGTCGGGATTCCGCTGGAGCATTTTCTTTATGATACTGAAAATGATAGACGTCTGGAAGGCATTCTGCAAGAGGATATCTGGGATACAGGCGTGAATTTCAGTTTAATGGGAGGAGTAGCCGTGCAGTTTCAAAAGTTTCATGTCTCGTTACAATATCAGCATGGGATAACTGCAACGATAAAGGATATCGTCTTCACCGATATGAATGGAGAGCCACTAGAAGAAGGGAATTTTGGAGAGCACCGGAACCTACTAGTAAGTGTAGGTTACACTTTATGGGAGAAATAGGATATAAATCGGTTGGGCTGAGGTGTGTTGAGGAGATTGGATTGGATGGCTTGCTATTGTTTGTCGGAAAAACAACTCGAATACTTTTGCCAAATATCTCATCGTGCTTTCAGAAAAGCAGCCCAGGCCAGGCAGTCAGAATATTATATCTCATTTGACATAAACATGTTCTGACGGGCCTGGCTTGAGGTATGGCAGCAGAAGCATAAAATGCATTACTTATCAGTGAAACTGGTAGGTAATGGCGCTTACCGGGCTGCGAAAGCATAATAACATTGAACAAAAGTGCCAACAATGGTAAAAACAACAACCTAGGATCAAATTCTTTAATTGGGTTTTATTCGATCATTATTTCCATAAGGAAAAGGCCGAGTGACGGTAGTTTCTTTAATATAACTACGTGGTGGTGGTCAGTACTTGATCTGTGGTTTTAGAATCAAAATTGAAAAGGGGACACGATGTTTTTAAATCCTTATCATTTTTCTTCATTTCGCCAAATTCTCCGTTGTTCTCGTACACGTAAAGATCTTTGACGTTTCAGCTTCTAGTAATATTCCTGTGCCCTACAACTAATGGAATGGCCTAACAGGAGACAAATTTATGGTCCAGCTCGAGGAATAAATAATCATTTTTTTGCTATATTGTTATCGTCAATAAGAAGACGTATTAGACTTCCTTTCGCGTATTCCGAATGTTTTCGTGAGCTGATTTACTATTTCCAAATTTTTGTTCGGCAAGGAGCTTAAATATTAATTAAAGTTCGTTGCAGTGAAAAGCAGTAAAACAGCCACTGTTATGCCCATTTCCCAAGGTGATCTTCTATTTAAGCTAATTAAATCGCTCTCTAAGGCAGAAAAACGCAATTTCAAGCTCTATGTAAAGCGGATTCAGTCCGAAGGGGAGGTCATGTTCTTTCAGCTATTCGAAGTATTAGAGAAGCAAAAGGTCTACGAAGAAGACAAAGCTAAGATGAAGCTCAATGATCTTAGCAAGACGCAGTTCTCCAACTTGAAACGTCATCTCTACCAGCATCTATTGACAAGTTTGCGCTTGATGCATCTCAACAAGCAATTAGATATCCAGATTCGAGAGCTGATTGATTACGCGTATATCCTCTATGGTAAAGGTCTATATATACAATCCTTGAAAATTCTTAGCCGGGCCAAAGCCCTGGCCACTAATAATCACCATAACTTGCTGTTGCAGGAAATCATCGAATTCGAGAAGCGCATCGAATCTCATCATATTACGCGTACCACTACCGAGCGAATGAACAAGTTGATTCATCAAGCTGAGTCGCAGGCGAAGGTGAATACCAGCATCATATTTTTATCCAACCTTAAGTTGGAGTTGCAGCGGGTATTTATCAACAAAGGACATGCGAAGGTTGAAATGGATCGAGTAAAGATCTTGGAGGATTACGGGCCAAGAATCAGAGACTACAAGATTGAGAAGCTTTCCTTTTTTGAGCGCGTGTACTATTTCCAATCGCTCTACTGGTTGCATTACATCTTGGGGCACTTCGAGCGCTGCCATTACTATGCTGGAGAATGGGTAGGTTTATATCGTGAAGCCCCGAACATGTTGGAAGAGGATGTCGATATTTATATGAGGGGCTTACACCAGCTTTTGACCACTTGCCTTTACACTAATAATGCTAGTACTTTTAAGCAAACACAGGCTGAACTGGAAGCATTCTATACGCAATATGAGGGGCAGTTCAATACCAATTCGCAGATTCTGGCTTTCTTGTATCGTTATCAAGCTAAATTCAATCGTGCGCTTATGGAAGGAGACTATGAGAGCGGAATCCAGCTAATCCCGGAGGTGCAAGCTCAGCTTGATTTGTACGGTAATCAACTTGATCTGCACAAGATCCATATTCTTTACTATAAGATGGCAGCCTTATATCTCTGCAATGGTGAGGCTGGGGCTGCACTGGACTATTTGAATTTGATTATCAATTTGAAAGCAGGACACTTACGGGAGGATATCCAAGCCTACTCGCGATTACTTTTCCTGATGGCCCATTATGATTTGCGGAATGAAGATATCATGGAATATTTAACCTCCTCTACTGGCCGTTTTTTAAACAAGATTCAAGACAAAAGCCGATTGCAGGAGGTATCCTTGCGTTTCTTCAAGCAAGCCATTTATAAGGGAGATCAAGAACGACTCAAGTTGTTAGCTGAGCTTCGTGATAAGTTGGAAGAGATAAGTGTGGATCCATTTGAACGTAGAGGATTTGTGTATTTAGATCTATTTAGGTGGATTGATAGCAAACTACAGCAGCAACCCATTAAATCCTTAGCATTATCTCACTGATTCTTGAGGAGGTAGGAGGACTGGAGAAATACTTTGTAATAGTACAGTAACCCGATCAGGCAAGCCAATTGTAAACTTCCTAATCCCCAAAGCCAGCCCTTGACGGGCTGAATGAAAGCCACGGAAAAACGGTAGAGTAAATAAGCTACCATAAAGAGTTTAAAAAGGGCTCCTTCTTCAAAGTTGAATCTAGTCCTGAGCGCTCTAAGTGCCCACCACAATAACAGCAAAAATAGAATCTCATAGAGGGCAGTGGGATGTCGTGGTATACCATCTCCTAAATCTAGGGCCCAGGGCAGGCTGCTGGCAATGCCGTAAGTCGGCTCAGCCACTCCCATGCTAAAACAACCTACCCTTCCGATCATCATACCTAAGATCAAGGGAAATACGAAGAGGTCTCCTGATGAGCGGGTCTCACCTACGATCTTCTTTGCTATTTCCACTCCCGCCAAACCACCTAGTAAAGCACCAATAATGGTCTTACTTTGGAAATAGTATAGCCAGTTTCCTTTCGGATTGAAAAACAAACTGGGATCTTCCAGTGCACCTAATAGCCGACTTCCGATTAATGCTCCAGCGGCTGCTCCCAAAAAAGCGGTGAGCCTGCTGCTGCTCGGCAGATGATCCCCCGTAGACCGTCGAAGCCAGAGGAAATAGCGAAAGCCGATAAAAAAGGCTAGAAGCTCGAAGAGGAAGTGGGCTGAAAGGGTAAAGGAGCCCCATCTTAATATTAGAGGAAATTCCAATCTGTTTTAGTACAAATGTACGTGAATTGGGGAGAATTTGCTATTTTGTGGCCTACCTCCGCGATACCCAAAACCTTTCTTTACCAGCATGGTCCTCTGCTATTGATTCCATCTTTGAGAAAACAGTTTTCTGACTTAGACTTATCCAAGGATCACTAAGCAATAGTCACAGCACAATTCAACCGCGTTTTAACCATTCATTTCCTATGTATGACCTTCAGGTCATCTTGTTTGCTACGTATAATCGTTGTTTGTCAATATAATGGATATGAAGATTTTCTACTTTTTTCTCCTTTGTTCCCTTCCCATTGCTTTGGTTGGCCAGGATCGACCTGCCTATTGTGATGCTTTACCCGCCACCTATGAAAAGGCGGTTGCTTTAAAGCGTAAAGGGGGAGGCCCCAGTAAATTACCAACCTTCTCAACGCAATCTGTTAGCGAATACAAGGTGCAGGTAGCCATACTTCGCTACTCTGAGCCGGCTGATCATCCCTTTCATAAAAGCCTGGTGGCTCGCTATCGCCCTTGTGAATCTGTTTGGGTAGTGGAATCCCGCGAAAGCTTTAAGGATCGCTCCCGAGCCGAACGTCTGAAGAAGGAATTGATTGGCTTAGGGTATCGAGGAGCATACATTACGGAGTTAGTAGGATTTGAATAGAAATTAGGCCTTGGATAGTACCGGTCTCTTGCTCAATATGGATTGCGGTAGATTGAATTGGGTAGCCAGGTAGACTCGTTTTAGCAACATTTGCCATGGCTTTAAGCATTCTATTTCCTGCTTAATGCTTAATTTTCGCGACAGTGTTTTATTCTTCACACCAGTCAATCCAATTTGCATGAAAAAAATTCTGTTTCTCATTGTAGCCGTAGTTTGCTCATTGTCTAACTATGCACAGAAGAAAAATCCTAGCTTTGAAGAAGTACTTTCCTTGCGACAGGCTGGCACTCCGATTCTATCACCAGACGGCACGGATCTGATCTATGGTATATCTGCTACAGATTGGAAGGAAAATCGCTACGACAGTGAATTATGGCTTTCCAAGGATGGCGCGCCGCCTTTCCAATTGACCCGAACACCCAAAGGCAGTAGCTTTGGTGGCAGCTGGTCTCCCGACGGTCAATGGATTACCTTTTTGGCCAATCGAGATAAGAAAACACAATTATACGCCATACGCTTGGATGGGGGAGAGGCCTTTCCCATTACTCAAGTGGAGGGTAATATAGGAAGCTATGAATGGTCTCCCGATGGAAAACAGATTGCTTTTACCATGACGCCGAAAGATGGCAAGGAGGACAAAAAACGCAAGGATAAGTTTGGTGCTTTTGCAGTAGATGATGAGGAATTTAAAACGGCGGGCTTATACCTGATGGACTTTGATCCGAATAGGTCCACTCCTGCAGACCTCCCTTGCTATGATGCTAAAGACAGTACTGCCCAAGCTTGGGACTGTATCAAGTGGCCCAAGCCGGATTCTCTACTAGTATCTAAAGAATTTACGATCAGAGGCTTTAATTGGTCTCCCGATGGAAAGTATATTGCCATTTCTCACACACCAGATCCTTTGATCAACTCCTTTTTTGATGCGGACATTGCGCTAGTGGAGGTAGCCACCAAGGAGTTCAAATCTTTGATCAGTAACCCAAGTGCTGACTTCTTCGAGAAGTGGTCTCCCGATGGAAAAGCTTTTCTCTATGGCTCAGCCCTGGATAACCGGACTTCTAATTACTACGAGAACAATAAGATCTTTATCTATAACTTATCCGATGGGTCTTCCCGGCAGGTAGGGGATGATTTTGATGAGGATATTTACGGTTTGGAATGGAAGAAAACGGGAATATTTGCAAGAGCCAACTGGCGTACTACCACTAAATTGCTTCGGATTGATCCAAAGAGTGGGAAAACCTCGGTGATTGAAGGTGTTCCGGAGCAGCTAGGAGGGTTTACATTATCCGCAGATGGTAGCAAGATGGCCTTCTCCGCTTCTGATGGGAAGGGGTTGAGGGAAGTGTTTACGGCCAAGGTCGCAGATATGAAACCGGAGAAATTAACTAGTTATACTCAGCAATTGGAGGATTGGAAAGTGGCGCAAAGCGAGGTGATCTCTTGGAAGAGTAAGGACGGGGCTGAAATCCAAGGCGTATTGCATAAACCGATGGATTATGATCCGAGTAAAAAGTATCCGCTCCTAGTGATGATTCACGGCGGGCCCACTGGAATGGATCGCCCGGCACCAGTACTTTCCTATGTGTATCCAATGGTGCAGTGGGTGAATAAAGGGGCCTTGGTTTTACGTGTAAATTATCGGGGATCGGCTGGTTATGGTGCAGACTTCAGGGCGTTGAATGTGCGAAACCTTGGAGTTGGAGATGCTTGGGATGTTCTATCAGGGGTAGATCATCTTGAGGAAAAAGGAATGATTGATACGGATAAAATGGGCTGTATGGGTTGGAGCCAAGGTGGTTATATTTCGGCCTTCTTAACGACTCATACGGATCGGTTCAAGGCGATATCTGTAGGAGCAGGAATATCCAACTGGATGACGTACTATGTGAACACAGATATTCACCCTTTTACTCGCCAGTACCTAAAGGCTACGCCATGGGATGATGAAGCTATCTATAAGAAAACTTCTCCCATGACCAAGATCAATAATGCTAAGACACCCACCTTGATTCAACATGGGGAGTTCGACCGCAGGGTCCCGATTGCCAATGCTTATGAATTGGCCCAAGGACTAAGAGATGTAGGCGTTGAAGCTAAGCTGATTGTATACAAAGGATTTGGCCATGGTATCACTAAGCCTAAGGAACGTTTGGCGGCCGTGATGCACAACTGGGAATGGTTTAATAAATACGTTTTCGGAGAAGAATAGCCCGAAAACAGGAAATCGGAATGAAGCTCTTCATTCCGATTTCCAATTTATTATTTCTGTTAAACTTTAAACTTTTACGGTTACTCTTAACGCTCGAAGACCTTGTACTCCTTGTAATTTACTGAGTTTTAAGTCCTCAATATTGTCTTCGATGTATCCTTCGTGGACCAAGTACTCTAGGTACTCTAAGTATTCAGTCCTGTCCTTATCCTGTAGATATACAATGGCAATCTTGCCTGCTACCGTCAAGCGATCCTTCGTCCCTTCTATCGTCGCTTTGTCAATGCGCTTTTTCAAGATCTCATAGCGTACGTTATAGGCTCCATCCACATCAAATTGTTTTTCATCCATGCGGAAGCGGATCGATAGGGGAGAGGTATAGGCAAATATCAGTTGAGCCGTTTCCAATGGAACGGGAAGAGTTGGACCGAGCTTATCTACTAGCCGAGTAATTTCCGACATATGCACCAATTGCCAAAGTCTGAAATTTTTCAGATGCATTTCAGAAAAGGAATCTTGACGTAGCAAAGACTGCCCTAAATACAGATCATATTCTACACCATCTGTCTTGTACTTCTCAAAGTAATGCGGAAGCACTTTTTGCATGGATTTTTCCTCCTGTAACAGATGTTGAGAAATGGCATTGTTCAGTTGGGAGACACTGGTTTCATAGTCCTTCCGTTGAATATAGACCATGCCATGATCCGTGTCAATTTCCTTGAAGTAGGCATTCGTAATAGGCAGCAATTGCTCAAACGTTTTGCCTAATTGCTCAATCAAAGGATGGATCTCATCATGCAACATTTCAATGATTCTCGACTCATCGCCAGAATTGAATTCTTTCTGGAGTTGATTGATGTCTTTTTCGACCTTCATCAACATCTGATTGGCCAAGGGGAAGCTCACCAATTGAGTGCTTCGCTCTATGACCCGCTTGACTAAACCCAAATTGTGTAGCAGGTCAGCTTGTATGGCCTTATTCCTTTTATTGGAAGAGCTGACAATGTCTGCTTGCCCATATAGTGGATACACATCTTTGAACATGATGGGTTCTACCGTAGCTGTTGGATCCTTCTCTTGCGCCTGAATAAGGTTGTAGCTGGCTTCAATAAATCGCCATTCTACGCTTGAGTGTAAAGCGGTATATTGCTCCCGGATCACAGATTCAATCTTATTGTCAATTTCCTCTCGACTACGCTCCACCGCCATGCTGAAGAGGCCAACCACAGCTTTAAATTTCACTTCCGTAAAGGTGTGTAAGGCGTAGGGTTTTGCAGTACCAATTTCGAGGAGACCGATGACTTCATCCTGTTGATTCAGTAAAGGAGCAACCATGATACTGCGGATACCATATTCTAATAGCCCTTTTTCAATCGCAGTCGGACGTTTGATGGAAGCTAAGTCCTCGATTAGTAAAATGGATTTGTATTTACAGACCTTCTCGTAGATCGAACCGGCATTTTCGGGTGCCAGTAACATACTGACTCGGTCCGACAAGAAATCGTATCTAATCTTATATTGATGGGCAACGGTATTTTCGATCGGATAGTCAATCGCCGTCAACCCAACTTTAAGTTTGGGTAAAGCGAAATAGTCTCTAAGCGCATTGCGAATGCCTTCCAATTTATCTTCCTCTACCAAGGAGTTACGTTCCAACAATTTGTGACGCAGCCTGGACAAGGATTCTTCTTCAGTGATATCTATCAAGTGGCTGATGGTAAAACCTGAGATCTCGAAGCTTTCAGGGGGGAGATGTCGCAACCACAGCTTCATGTCATACATGTTGCTCAACATCTCGTTGATTTGCTCCTGTGTCAAAGGTTTTAAGGGCTTCAACGCCTTGATTTTAAGGAACTTGAGGTCGATGGTGGTTTTGTAATACCTTACTAAACCTGTGGCCTTGTCTTTCACAGAAATGGTGAGAGAAGAATCAACAGTTATGTTCTGACCATAGAACCTATTGAGGATCAAACTGCACGCCCTAGCCACCGCAGAGCACTCTAAAGCACTACCACTTTGATTCGATTCAAAATTGATCTCTTTGCCGTCCTTAAGTTTTTCCAAAGCCGGAGTGCAATAGATATGATCCATTTCAAAAGGTGCAGAGATCTTCGTCATTTGCGTATCACGCAAGGCAGGAGGAAGGAAAAACAACATCATCAACTGGAGCGTCTCATCATGTTCATTGAGGATCTCCCGATCAACGATTGGTTGTCGAAGTTCTGGAGTTAAATTGATGCGCTCCATCAAGGTTTTTGCCAGGAAGGACTCTGCATAATCCTCACTGTTTTGTTTTTCCTCGATATACTCTATTAATGGTTCGAGACATAATACGGCTCGAAATGGAATGTTTCGGATTCCCAGCATTTGATTCATGTCCTTCGCTGCAGGCCTAAGGGCAATCGGCTTCTTCATAGACTGGGAAGTCAGGATGGACGTATTCATTATTGCTTTGCTTTTCTATTCTCAGACAATTTTCCGTGTTTAGCTAAAAGGGGAGAAGCTGAAGCACAAGAATGGTCGGAGAACCTTCTTTTTTGTTAAATTATAATCTCCAGGTCAGCCGAGCCCGAGCGTTTACTAGAAACTTAGCGGTAGTGTATGCTGACCACAATACTTGCTTAGGAAGGTTTTACCTAAAAACAATATTAAGTTTCGAAAAGATGAGAGTAGGAGAGAAAGTTTAGTGGGAACCTTTGTGTTAATGCCTTAAGATAAAGGCAAATACATGGGTTTCGTCTGCAGCTTTTCGGCCTCCTTGTACAATTCGGCCATGTCTGCAATACTTCTCTCTAAAGGTAGATAACTAAATTCAAAGACGGTCAAGGATTTGTTGTTTTTGTACTCACACGGTAGCGATGAAACTTGCACCGACTCTCTTGTGACGGTAGGATCTCCTCCCGTGAAGAAATTCAGAAAAGCCACAGCACGCCAAGCCACTTCACCGATCCACTTTCGAATCGGCCGTTTCGGGATCTTTGCACCTAAAGTTTCGGCAATCTGTGATAGGAAAGATTGATAGGAGATACTATCGGCACTTAAAACGTAACGTTCTTCATTGATCTCTGATTCCATCAAATGAATCATAAATCGGCAAACATCCCGAACATCGACAAATCCGTTGGCTCCCATGGGGTAAAATCCATGCTCTTTACGAACCAGCTCTAACATTTTCAAGGGACCTCTATCCCAAAACCCGCCACCGATGATCATCGCTGGATTGACAATGGCCACATTCAAGCCTTCTGCTGAACCTCTCCATACCTCTTGTTCTGCTAAATACTTGCTGACTCCGTAGTTGGAATTAAATGGACTGCTCTCCCATTTTGTGTCCTCATCGATAACCAGTTGGTTCTTAGGTCTGCCGATAGCTGCAATGGAACTAACATATACCATCTTCTTAATCCCCAAGTGTAAAGCAACGTTCACCAGATTAGCCGTACCTTCTTTATTGATGGCCATCATTTTGGGAACTTCACTCCTTTTAAAAGAGATTAAGGCGGCGCAATGGTATACCAAGTCAATGCCTTGGACTACTTCTTCCAAGCCTATGACATCTAGCAAGTCGCACTCCACCCATTCCACCTGATCAGCTACTGTTGCAACCAAATCCATCGGGCTGCTGGCCCTTTTCATCGCTCGTATATTGGTGAATCCATCTTGGATCAAATATCTAAGCAAATAAGAACCGACCATGCCAGTAGCTCCTGTAACAAGTATCGGAGTATTCTTGGGAATGCTTGCTTCCATGTCAATTTGAGTATGTGGGAATTAATTCAGGTATCTGATAAAGCGCACCATTTATACTGTCCTGCGAGGCTCCGGTCACACTGGCTAAGCAATTGGGCATTTGGCGAATCCGCAACAAGCCCATTAAGGCCATCAAAGCGGCTTCTTTAAAGCCAATAATCGTTGCCGAAGGAATATGGACGTTTACGGAATCTCCACAGGCCTCGCGAATACATTCTATCAGAAAATCATTAAAAGCTCCGCCACCAGTGACCAGCATGTTCATTTCTGCAGGGTTTAAATTCTCTTTCTGAATGACCATGGCTAGATGATCTGCAATGAGCTGTGCAATCATCCGGTTTGCAGTATATAACTTGTCCGTAAGCTCACCATCGTGTTGGCAAAAGGCTGTAGTCTGATGGGCCAGCACCCAATCGTTACCCAATGATTTGGGGTATTCCTGTTGGAAAAAATCCAGCGAAAGAGATTCTTCCAAAAGTGCTGGGATCAATTGGCCAGTAGCTGCCATGCTACCCTTGTCATCATATTCCAATCCCAAGGGAGCCACTAATGCATTGAGTATCTGATTCGCTCCACAAATATCGAAAGCTACATATCCGTTAGGAGTTTGTACGCTCAGATTGGCGATACCTCCTAGGTTAAGGCAACATTGATAGGCTTTGAATAAATATAGATCTGCGGTGGGGGCGAGCGGGGCACCCTGACCACCCAGAGCGATATCTTGCGTTCGGAAATCACAAATGACCGGATAACCGCTGGTTGCAGCCAAAGCGGCACCATCCCCAATTTGTAGACTCAATTTTTGTTCCGGATAATGGAAAATGGTATGACCATGAGAGGCAATGTAGTCTGGCTGGATTTCGTATTTATTGAGAAATTCAGTGACCAACGCACCCATTAAAGAGCCATATGCTGCGTCTGTCTGGGCAAGTTCTAGGGCGGAAGCTGTCGGCAGTTTCTGTAGGCGTTCCTTCCAAGCAGTAGAGTAGGGAAGTGTTTCTGCTTGAAGTATTTCCCAAGACAGAATTTCATTCTCCTCATTGAGCACGAAACGGCAATGCGCTAGATCGAGCCCATCTAAGGAACTACCAGACATTAAACCGAGGATATCATAATTAGTCATGCTGCTACTTTATTTTCAAAGGGATCTGCTCTAAAGGACCTGGAAAAACGGATTTTGCCAAAGCTGAATCTCTATTGAATGGAATCTCGCAACTCCATGGTATATTGAGCTACCTCCTTGATTTGAGTTTCTGAAAGCACTGTTTCGTAGGCTTGCATAGCATTCCGACCTTTGGTAATTACTACCACTCGCTCTTCTAGGCTGAGTTGAGATTGCCGAAGATTTGCAGCCCCACCTGCTCCCATATCTCCTTTCAAGCCATGGCAAGTTACACACTGCTTTTTGAAGATCGATTGTCCATCCTCCTCTATGTCTGCGCCAACTCCTACTGTTTTGCTATTGTTTTGGCAACTCCAAGATAGTACAAACACTAGCAAAAACAATCCAATAACATTTCTATTCATTTCACCTTCTTTTTTCCTTCTAAGCCCTAATGGTCAGGATTCGAATCCTGAGTTTGCTTCAGCTGCGAAAGTAAGACTAAATATTGGTTCAAGATAAGCGTAAAATTAGCGGGATTTTTCCCTACAAAGAGAACCTCAAAGCTTCCTTCTTGTTTAATAAGTAAGAGGGGGAGAATGATAAAAATGGAATTTTCTTGATTTCTTCGGCAATTTGCTAATTTTATAGAACTAGATCAGGTTGTTCCACATTTCGATGTATTCCCTACATTCGTAGAATAATTTTAACAAAGGCAGGAAAACCCTGTTCTTTAGATAAATTTCACTTGACTAGCCAATTCTCTTAGCCCGCAAGGCTGTGGGAAATGAAAAGAGCTTATACGTATTTAGAATCTACTGTGCCCACTCAGCGCAGTTCTTACTAGATGCGTTCCATATTGACAATCAAATAAAAATATAATGAGTGAACCTAAACAGAGGCAAAATCCTCAGAATAGAATGTTTTCTATGGGTATCATAGCTTTTTTGGCTTTGATCGTGATCATCCTATTTTCTAGTGCTACTTTCCTGACCATTGATGCAGGTAATCGTGGCGTACTGTTTCGCCGATTTGCAGGAGGACTAGAAAAGGATAAAACCTATAGCCCAGGTTTTCACGTGCTAGCTCCTTGGAATACAATGTACGTGTATGATGTTCGAGAAAAGCAGCTGGAAGAGGAAATGGAAGTGCTGTCCAGTAATGGTTTGAATATCAAGGTAGATGTAACCGTACGTGTGCATCCTCAGTACGACAAGATTGGAGGCTTGCACGAAGAATTTGGGGTCAACTATCTCACTTCGTTAGTAAGTCCAGAGGTGCGATCCTCAGTGAGGAAGATCATTGGTCAGTTTGAACCAGAGGAGTTGTACTCTTCTAAGCGCGACGAAGTACAGACCTTGATCCAGAAAGACTTGGAGACTACTTTGTTAAATAATTACATCGTTCTTAGAGCTACTCTTATTCGGGATATTGAATTGCCCGAAAAGGTGCGTACAGCTATTGAAGACAAGATCGAAGCCGAACAGGCAGCTTTGAAATATGAATATATCCTGCAGCAAGAGCGCCAAGAGGCAGAACGAAAGATTATTGAAGCGCAAGCGAAAGCGGACGCAAACCAGATCTTGAATGCGAGTTTGACAGATAAGATCTTGAAGGATAAAGGCATCGAAGCTACGCTACAGCTATCGAACTCTCCCAATTCAAAGGTAATTGTAGTGGGAGGCGATGGTAACGGTGGACTACCCTTGATCCTAGGAGGGCAATAGGAAAAGACCACTTCCCACAGCACAGAATAGATGCTGTATTGAAGTGAAGACATAGAACTAAAGAACCGAGTATTACTGTCATTTCGGCAGTTGTACTCGGTTTTTTTATGTCATTATGGCGGTAAAAAACTATGGTATGATAATCGCTAGATAAGAGAACCTACACGATTCACTACGTCTAATCAATAAACTGTTTTGGAGATGGTTTCATAGCTATGTCCAAAGCAGCTTTCTCCAAATACTGCCACTTCCCTAATCGTGCCTTTTATGGGAGTGACTAAAACTAATTGTATGCTACAATACATTGAAGATGCCTCCGAACCACAAGCGCATCCTAATCCAACATCCGCTGATGATACCCTTTTGGATGCCTACTCCAAAACGGTCGTGAACGTGGCTAGAAAGGTAAGTGAGGCCGTGGTCCAGATTAAGGTGGACAAACCGCAAAGAAGATCCAGAAGAAGGGGTAGATCCCAGCCTTATGGGACAGGTTCAGGTTTTATCATTTCTACCGACGGTTTTATCGTAACCAATAGTCACGTTGTAAGTGGTGCAAGGAAAATACAAGTTGGTCTACAAGATGGTCGACAATTTACTGCCGAATTGATCGGAGATGATCCTGCCACAGATATTGCTGTTGTCCAGATCAGAGCTGAGAATCTATCTACTGTTACATTTGGTAGTTCCGATGCTTTGCAAGTGGGGCAAATCGCCATCGCAATAGGAAATCCCTATGGATTCCAGTACTCCTTAACTGCAGGAGTAGTGAGTGCTTTGGGAAGAACCCTACGCTCAGAAAGTGGTCGCTTGATTGATGATGTGATTCAAACCGATGCGGCTTTGAACCCTGGAAACTCGGGCGGCCCACTGGTGAATTCTAGAGGCGAGGTAATAGGAGTGAATACGGCCGTAATTCTTCCTGCGCAAGGAATCTGTTTTGCAGTGGCTTCCAACCTGGTGCAATACGTAGTTGGGAAGTTAATCATTGATGGAAAGGTAAGACGTGGATATATCGGAATTGCGGGTCAGATGATTCGCCTAAATGCGAAAGTGGCCAATTACCATAAATTGGAAGTTCGATCGGGCGTTTTGGTGCAAAATATCGAAGCCGATAGCCCGGCCTATAATGGAGAGCTTCGACAAGGAGATGTGATCGTTGGATTCAACGATGAAAAGATCGCCTCTATAGATGATTTACATCGTTTGCTGAATGAGGATAGTATCGGGAAGAAAGTGGAGTTGCAGGTTCTGCGAAATCGTCGCAAGGAAAGAATCCGGGTAATCCCTGCCGAGCTAGGTTAGGTGTCGTAGAAGTCAGAAGTAAGCAGTTTCAGCTTGTGATACTAACGCTTACTTCCGACTATCACTTTATTTATATTCCTGACGTTGTGTTCCTAAACCTTCGATAGATAGTTCTACCTGATCACCCGAGGAGAGGTATTCTGGGGGATCAAATCCTAGCCCTACGCCAGGTGGTGTTCCAGTTGAGATCAAATCACCAGCTTCTAGAAGCATGAGTTGAGAAAGATACCAGATGGTGTAAGCAGGCTTAAAAATCATGGTATTGGTATTCCCGTTCTGCTTCTGAACACCATTGACTGAAAGTTTCATCGGTAAGGAAAGCACATCTTCGATTTCGTCCGGCGTAACTAAGTAGGGCCCGGCAGGACTGAATCCTGGACAGGATTTTCCCTTAACCCATTGTCCCCCCTTTTCCAACTGAAAAGCTCGCTCCGAAAGATCATTAATCACACAGTAACCGGCGATAGCTTCTGCGGCAGCAGCTTCGTCTTCCAGATAGAGCGCATCCTTCTTAAGCACTACGCCGAGCTCCACCTCCCAGTCTGTTTTACTGCTATTGCGAGGTATATCTACGGGATCAAAAGGTCCCGAGATGGTATTGGCAGCCTTCATGAATACCAGCGGTTCCTTAGGAATATCCATGCCCGACTCTTTTGCGTGATCGGCATAATTGAGGCCTACACACATAATCATCCCAGGGCGGGCTATCGGACTTCCCCAGCGTTCATCTTCTGAGACAGTGGGTAGATTGTCTCCTTCTTTGTCTAATAGGGTTTGTAATTCGGCGAGACCGCCATTTTGAAAGAAATCGTGATTCCAGTCCGTAAAGTAGGCACTGCAGTCCTTACGCTGCTCGCCATACATTACGCCGGGTATTTCTTGTTGTTTTGCTCCGAAGCGGATGAGTCTCATAAGTTGGTTTTTTCCTTAAAAAGTCGAAATATAGGGCTTTGTCCAGAGGGAGCTAGCATTGAGGAGTGTTTTTCCAAATTAGCTTCTTACTTCTTTACGCTCGCCCTCCATAAGTTCCATGTAACACTAACATATAGAAACGATTTATAATTTTTGTGTGCACGAGCACATAAAGAAAAAAATTTGGTGTGTTCGTGCACAGTTGTTAAAAATTTGTCTTATCTTTGTAGTGGAAATTGAATTATAGAGCAATTTTGCTCCTTGTTTTTTCAAATTTTTGGTCCATGGATGTCGTTCTTGGCATAGATATCGGCGGAACATCAAGCAAGCTCGGATTAGTCCAAGCGGATGGAGCCATTATTGCCAAGCGATCAGTGGATACGAGGCGATGCAGGGATGAGGAGGCTTTTTTTGCTTGTTTATTTGAAGAAATCGAGCTCTTTTTAGAACAGCATCAGCGTAATTATCATTGTGCGGGCATAGGAATCGGAGCTCCGAGTTGTGATGAGCAAGCGGGTATTCTAGAAAAAGCTGCAAACTTTCCCTTTACAGAGGATGTTCCTATCCTTCAAATTTTCCAGAAGCATTTTGGGCTACCAGTATACTTGACCAAAGATGGCAATGCTGCCACTTTAGGGGAGGCTCGATATGGAGCGGGGCGCTACATTGAGAATTTTGTGCTGTTAACGCTCGGGACGGGAATTGGAGGTGGTTTGTTTTTGAATGGACAACTTGTGAAGGGGAATAGTGGATGGGCTGGTGAATTTGGGCATATTGTTGTGGAACCGGGCGGACGGTCTTGCGGTTGTGGGCGACAGGGGTGTCTGGAGACCTATGCTTCTGCGACTGGACTACGAAGAACAGTCTTGCAAAGATTGACCCAAGGGGATGAAAGAAGTATACTTAGACGTTTAGGTGCTTCGGAACTGGAAGCAAAGGATGTATATCTAGCCGCAAAAATGGGCGATGCACTTTCACTGGAAGTGTTTGATGATGTAGGGCGACGTTTGGGGTTAGCCCTGGCGAATCTGGCGGCGATTTTTGACCCCGAGGTTTTCTTTCTTGCTGGCGGTTTAGCAGCAGCAGAAGATATTCTATTGTCTCCTGTTCGCAAATATTTCGAAGCCTTTGTGCTACCACAGTTAAGAGGGCGCATCAGCATTGAAACTTCAGCCTTGCGCCTAAATGAAGCTGCGATTGCGGGGGCAGCGTCTTTAGTTTGGCATCATAAAAACTTAATAACCACACATGATGAGTGTAAGTGAAACTCTACATCAGCAGGTACTGAAGTACCAGCTTAAATCTTTTGAAAAGCTTCCGATAAAGATCTGGGATGATTCTAAGGATGCAGCTGTCCACGTGGCCCAATCCATTGCTTTGGCCATTCGTCAAAAACAGCAAGAAGGGGAAAAAATTGTCCTTGGCCTGGCGACGGGTTCCACCCCCATCCGCGTCTACAACGAATTGGTTCGGATGCACAGGGAGGAGGGGCTGAGCTTTCGAAATGTAATCACCTTTAATCTGGACGAGTACTATCCAATGAATCCAGATTCTCCTCAGAGTTATGTCTATTTCATGAATGAGTATCTTTTCAATCATATAGACATTCTGCCAGAGAACATAAATATCCCTGATGGGACAGTACCACTAGAGGAGGTCAACAATTACTGTGAGCAATACGAGAAGAAGATTAAGTTGGCTGGTGGATTGGATATTCAACTTCTAGGAATTGGACGGACAGGCCATATTGGCTTCAACGAACCAGGATCCAGAGAAGATTCACTTACCCGTATAGTTCGCCTCGATAGTATTACGCGCCGTGATGCGATCAAAGACTTTCTAAAAGAAGAGGATGTTCCGACTCGCGCCATTACCATGGGAATCAAGAGTATCATGCAGGCGCGTACCATTTACATCCTAGCTTGGGGGCAGCACAAAGCTTCCATCATCAGGAGAGCAGTAGAAGGAGAAGTTTCTTCTCAAATTCCAGCTACCTTCCTACAGAAGCATCACAATGTAAGGTGCCATATTGATTTGGCGGCAGCCGAAGAACTTACCCGAGTAAAAACACCTTGGTTGGTTGGTGAATGTAACTGGAGCGATGAATTGACATGCCGAGCTGTGGTGTGGCTTTCACAAAAATTAGACAAGCCTATCTTAAAGCTTACCGATGATGACTACACGGAGAATGCCTTAACGGAATTGCTTGTAGAGAAAGCCTCTGCGTACGAGATCAATATTAAAATGTTTAATCGTCTGCAGCACACCATCACGGGCTGGCCTGGCGGTAAGCCAAATGCAGATGACACCACACGCCCTGAACGCGCACAACCTGCGAAAAAACGAGTGATCATCTTTAGCCCCCATCCAGATGATGACGTGATCTCTATGGGCGGTACTTTTGGACGATTGGTGGAACAGGGACATGATGTTCACGTCGCTTATCAAACCTCAGGGAACATTGCCGTACACGATCATGACGCACTGCGATACATAGAAGTGCTCAGAGAATTTGGCGGAGGTAAGGCATTGTTCGGAGAAGAAAGTACGGTCCTACTACAGAAATTGGAGAAGAGTTTGAAGAGCAAACAGAAGAAACAAAAGGATAAGCCTGAGGTTCGCCTAATTAAAGGACTGATCAGAAGAGGTGAAGCTAGAGCAGGGGCACGCTTCTGTGGCTTGAAGGATGACCACATTCACTTTTTGGATATGCCCTTCTATGAAACGGGAACGGTCCGAAAGGAATCTGTTAGTGAAGAGGATATCCAGATTATTATGAATATTCTGGAGGAAGTGCAACCGCATCAAGTGTATGCTGCCGGTGATTTGGCGGATCCCCATGGTACACACCGGGTATGTCTGGAGGCAGTATTCGAAGCCTTCCGACGATTAAAGAGTAAGAAGTGGATGAATGATTGTTGGTTATGGCTGTATCGAGGAGCATGGCATGAGTGGGGGGTGGAAGAGATTGAAATGGCTGTACCCTTAAGTCCACAAGAACTGGATAAAAAACGAAAAGCAATCTTTATGCACCAATCACAGAAAGACCGGCCGCCATTCCCAGGTTCGGATGACCGAGAATTCTGGCAGCGTGCTGAGGAAAGAAATAGGGAGACCGCTCAGGTTTACCGCGCCTTAGGGTTTGCAGAATATGAGGCGATGGAAGCCTTTGTACGTTGGAAATTCTGACGTTCCCTTTTACAATAATCTATATAAGTTCTTACACACATCGTTTTGCCTCGAATACTGACAACTGTCAATTTCGAGGCTTTTTTATGCCAGCTTCTTCGGCAGTTTTCGTCCTTCTTGGTGCAACCTCATATGTAAGCAACCGCTTTGACAAAAGGCTGCCACAAGATCACGAAAATTGTCAGAGAACTTTGTATTATTGAAGTCATCAGGACTTCCTTCCAATATTTCGCAAAAGATTAACCAACAATATGGAAAAATTACGTGTATTAGTAGTTGGTTGTGGGCATATGGGTACCTCGCACGCGCGAGCCTACCACCAACTAGAAGATTTTGAAATTGTAGGGCTTGTCAGCCGTAAACCAGCAAGTAGGCAGAAACTATCCGATGAACTGGGAGGTTTACCTATGTACGGCGATTTTGATGAAGCACTTGCGGCTTCTAAACCCAATGTAGTTTCTATCAACACCTATCCTGAAACGCATGCCGAGTATGCGGAGAAAAGCTTGAATGCCAATGCGCACGTCTTTCTGGAAAAACCGATTGCGTTAACGGTTGAAGAAGGGCAGAGGCTAGTAGATCTTGCCTTATCCAAAAACCGGAAGATGGTAATTGGTTACATCCTACGCGTTCACCCTGCCTGGGCAAAATTTATCGAAACTGCACAGGACCTAGGGAAACCCTTAGTTATGCGCATGAATTTGAATCAGCAGAGTAGCGGGGACAACTGGTTTACTCATAAGCAGTTGATGAAATCCATGTCTCCAATTGTTGACTGCGGAGTGCATTATGTGGATGTGATGTGTATGATGACTGGGGCTCAGCCGATTCGTGTAAGCGCCATTGGAGCTCGGTTAACGGATGAGGTTGCTCCCGACATGTATAATTATGGCCAATTACAGGTAAGTTTTGATGATGGATCTGTAGGATGGTATGAAGCGGGGTGGGGCCCTATGATGAGTGAGACTGCTTTCTTTGTAAAAGATGTGATTGGGCCGAAAGGTTGTGTGAGCATCGTTGATCAAAGCGGCGATGAACTTGTCGGAGAGTCAGATGATGTAGATGGACATAGCAAAACAGGGTCCTTAAAGGTGCATTATGGCGAATTAGGATCGGATGGGAAGTTTGTCAAGAAGGACGAATTCATTGACACTTCTGATGAGCCTGATCATGATGGCTTATGCCTACTTGAGCAGAAATTTTTGCTGAAAGCGATCAAGGAAGACCTTTCATTAGAGGATCATCTCCGGGATGCGGTAAATAGTTTGCGCATAGTTTTGGCAGCGGATGAATCCTTTAAAACGGGGAAAACCATTGATTTATAAGGACATAATTGCGATTGCAAGGAAGACTTTTACTGTGAATTGAGGTCGATATATGGTGCCATATATCTATGTATTAATCATTTGTAAAATTTCAATATTTTAATAGTTGTTAATACGAATCGCAATTCCTATATTTGCAATTGACTATGAACGACACATGACGGAAGCCTGGCCTTCTAACAAAAGATTAGAGCCAGGCCTTTTTTTTGCCTATCTTTCACGCCAAGCCGTTCGTTCAAATTATCTCTATGCTCCACACGGATATTTTCATCTTAGGTGCCGGCCCAGCAGGCGTGGCTACCGCTCTCAAGTTAAGTTACCTAGGAATACCTTGCGTTATCGCCGACAAGGCGGTGTTTCCTCGAGATAAAGTATGTGGCGATGCCATAAGTGGCAAGGTCACAACCCTGTTGAATCGCCTTGATCCAGAGATTTTGGCACGATTTCATGCTAGTCCATTCCACGTTGATGTTTGGGGAATCCGTTTTCTAGCTCCTAATGAGAGTCTGCTAGATATACCATTTAAATCCCAACAAGATAGAAGCGTGCAGAATGCACCAGGCTATGTTTGCCGTCGCATGGATTTTGACAACTTTCTCATTGAAGAACTGAAACAACGTAAAGACGTACAGTTCTTCGAAAACACAGCTGTTACAAAGTATGAACGGCAAGGTGATTACTGGATGTTGAGCAATGACGATGGTAGTTTTCAGGTGAAGGCTAAACTCTTGATTGTAGCTGATGGAGCGTATTCTCGCTTTGCTAGACAGATAGGAGGCTTGGAAAAGGACAATGCACATTACGCAGCGGCCGTCAGAGCTTATTACAGCAATGTTAAAGAGTTAAGTCAAGAGGGCTTCATCGAATTGCATTTCATCAAGTCGATTATCCCGGGCTACTTCTGGATCTTTCCCTTGCCGAATGGAGGGGCGAATGTTGGCCTCGGCATGCGCAGTGATATCGTAGCTAAGAAACAAGTTAATCTTAAGGAGAGCTTGGCGGAGATTATTGCCAATCATCCTAAGATTGCACCCCGGTTTGCTGAGGCAGAATTGGAAGGCAAGGTTATTGGTTATGGATTACCTTTAGGCTCAAAGAAACGAGTAATTTCAGGTGAAGGCTATATGTTGGTCGGTGATGCGGGGCATCTTGTAGATCCTTTGACAGGAGAAGGAATCGGCAATGCCTTTTACAGTGGGTTTATAGCTGCTGAACAGGCACAGGCTTGCCTGCAGGAAAAAAACTTTTCAGCGGACTTTCTGCGTGCCTATGATGTGCGCGTTGCAAGAGTCTTAGGTTCGGAAATGAAGATAAGTTATAGATTACAAAGATTCGTTTCTTTCCCATGGATTGCCAATGCCATGGGATACATCATCAGCCGGAATCAAAAGGTAATAGAAGTCCTGTCAAACATATATACTGATTTTGAAGTACGTTTGAAACTTACGAAACCCTTTTTCTGGCTGAAGATGTATCTTGGTTTAGATCGAAAGCCTAATTCAAAATGATCTTTCCATCGTAAGAGTTTATAGAAATCAGAGGGCTGCTATCGCTTGCATTCTTGGTCTTACCCTTGATCTCTACTTCATCATTCTTTTCTTTATAGAAGTTGGTCTCAAGAGAAGATTCAGCATATTGGATCTTCCCGTACTTTGCGTAGGCCTCTAATCGATACTCTATCGTAGAGGGTAATAGTAATGTAATGTCACTGTATTTACCGGTGAAGTCAATGCCCTCCAAAGGACCAATAAAGCGCTCTATTTCAAAGTCGTCGTCGTAGGAGTTTACGATGAGACCACTCTTTAATTCACCTATCTTGTAATCCGTATATTTTGACTTAGTTTTTAAGCTTCCCAGGCTGACGATCTCTACTTTGTCATCGTAGGATAGTTCAAAACTTAGACTCTGTAAGTTCCCAAACCGAAACTTCGTGTACTTACTCTTGATCTGTAAGCTCTGACCATCTTTCAAAGTCACTTTACTGTCATGTAGATCGAATTTACCATTTGCGAAATTTCCGCCGACAAAATCTGAGTACTTGTCAAGGATAGAAAGATCCCCCTTCACCGTATTCCAGGTGATTTTATCGTCATAGCTCTGGATGTTGAAGGAACCCACATTATTGAACTGCAGCTTGGAATATTTGCTGGTAAGTTTAATATCGTCCCCATCGCCTAAGTTGAAATCACTATCATAAAAGTTGAGTTCCCCCGTGGCAAAGTTGCCAATAGATCCTTTACTATATTTAGTGTCAATTTTAAGTTTGCCACTAATATCAGCAGTTTGCAAACGGCCATCGTAAAGATTAATATTGAGATCGGCTTTGAGGTCCTCTCGAATGATGATTTCGTCATACTTATTAGCCAGAGTCAACTCTTCCAGCTCCGGTACTTCGAGTAGAAAGCTAATCTCGACGTCTTTGACCTGCTTTAAGCGAGAGCCATCCTTAAACTTGAGACTAATAATACCGTTGCGACTGTTCCAATTCTCGATTTCAAAACTGGTCTTGATATCGAGGATATTACTGGATTCTACAACTTCTAGATCAAATTGCTTTTCCAGCAGCTCCATATCGCCAGGTTCTTTAGTTCGTGCGGAAAGGATGGCCGTCAATTTTACTTGACTATCACTACTCCTAACTACCTGAAGTGGTCCGTAGCGATGCGTGACGCTAACCTGCTTTTTGCCAGCAAATGACTTGCTAATGGTCTTGTTTTTTGCATCTTGGCCAAAAGAGGAACAAGTGGCCAAAAAACAAAGCATGAGTATATTAAATACGTTTTTCATTTTTCCTTTTTTCTTGTTGATAATACTTTTCCATTTCTCGAGACAAACGTTCTAAAATCCGGATCTTTCGCTCGTAATATTTCGACAAGGTATGGACGACCTCTTCTTTTGCTTGGTAGGTGGGTAAATCAATTAGATATTCTCTATAAATCTCTTCCCAGGTTTCTAATTCTTGGAATACCTCCTGAAAGATTTCTCGATCTAGCTCATCAATACCCAACTCATCTTCCTTCGCTTTCACTAGAGCTATATACCTGGCTTGTTCCTCAGCTAGCTCTGTGGAGAACTGGGCGAGCTGTGTATCTGAAACGTTGACCTGCCGATCGGAAGCGATCCAAAAAAGACCAACACCAATGGCTAGGGCAATTCCCGCTGCCAGCATCAACCAGTTTCGGCCAATAGAGATTTGCCATGGGCTTGGCTTTTGATGTACTATATTTAGCTTGGATTCTTCTGGCAGCTCCTTAGAAATTTTATTCCACAGCGCTTCCTTCTGAATCGGTTCAATTCGATCAAGTTCCTCTCTATTTTCCAGTATAAAATCTTCTAATGGATCCATTCGTTTTTAATTTGTTTTTTGGTATTTGGGGTGGTTTACATCTTATACTTCTCCTTCAAAAGTTTCTGCAACAGTAATCGACCCCGCCGATACTGGGTTTTAGAAGTCGATACGGTAATGCCCAATATTTCGGCGATTTCTTTATGTTGATATCCCTCCAACAAGTGTAGGGTCAATACGGTACGACTACCATTGGGGAGTTCCTTAATGGCTGCGTGTATCTTGGGTAACTGACTTCGCTGAGATGGACGAATTGGGGCTTCCTCTACCGGCATATGCTCATAAGAATCTCCTTTGAAGACCAATCGGTCATTCTTTCTCAGATGACTGAGACATGTATTAATGGTAATTCGCTTGATCCAAGCCCCCAAGGTGGCATCACCTTTGTAATGCTGCAAATACTGAAATACCTTGATAAAGCTCTCCTGCACGATGTCTTCAGCCGTGCTAGCATCGGGTACCATTCTAATCGCCAAATGATACATGGCTCTAACGTACTGCTCATACAATTGCTTTTGTGCTTGCCTATCCTTTCTTAGGCAGGCTTGCACTAGCTTTTCCTCCTTAGCCGTAATAAAAGTCGTCACGCGCAGTATTTTATGATAGAGACGCTAAGAAAAGGGTAGGGTTGGAAAAAAAAATAGAAATTTTTTCGACTTGTCAATTTTGCAAGCTACAAGCCGAAAGTCTTGTAAATACTGGACTTTTAGCCTTTTTTTGCTTAAATTTCCACAAAGTAATTGAAGATTTTTTTAAAAATTAGTATTTCTTTAACAATACCCCATACAACACATTTGAGTCTTTGAGCGTCTTTAATATAAATGACCAAACGGAAGAAAATAAAAAAAATCTTCAACTTGGTAACAAAGTGGTGAAAACCACGTAGAGATATATATCATCAATTTGCAATACGTTGGCTTAAGTTTCATAAACTAGTGAGTGTAAAGTGGCAACTGCCCGGCTTGGGCAGTTGTTTTTTTTTGTAGCATAGGCCAATTTTCCTACCGATTTCGAAAAAATATCTTTCTTTTTAGTCGGATTGACTTATTTGATCGAACCGATCAGCGACGGAATCCCAATCTGACAACTTTGTTACTTCCCTACTGTTTATAGTATAAGAACAATATCATTTTTAAACAACTAACCCTTTTTAGGGAAAAGGAGACTTTATTTTGGATAAGAGAAATCCATTAAATGCCGAAGAGACAAGAGTAATTCTTAACAAAGGTACCGAACGAGCCTTTACAGGTGAATACTGGGATCATAAGATTGATGGCGTGTATATCTGCCGTCAATGTGAGACACCACTTTATGATGCCCAAGATAAGTTCGATTCCGGCTGCGGTTGGCCAAGCTTTGATGATGAGTTACCTGGGGCCGTAAAACGCCATATAGACGCAGATGGTCGCCGAACGGAGATCGTTTGCGCCAATTGTGATGGGCATCTAGGGCATGTCTTCATTGGAGAACAGATGACGGAAAAGAATACTCGTCATTGTGTCAATTCTATTTCGATGAAGTTTATCCGAAGAGATAAGTGGGAGCAGATCAAGCCGCCAGAAAAGAAATATGAGAAGGCCGTTTTCGCGGCGGGATGTTTTTGGAGCAAAGAATACTTCCTAGGGCAGCAGGAAGGAGTAGTAGCCACTCGGGTTGGATTTACCGGTGGACATACTGATTCTCCGACCTATAAGGAAGTCTGTGGAAAGGAGACGGGGCATGCTGAGGCTGTTGAAGTGACTTATGACCCAAGTAAAACGAGTTTCGAGACGCTCGCAAAGGTTTTCTTTGAAATGCATGATCCTTCCGTAGATCGGCGGGCAAAAGGTGGACAATACCGTTCTGCAATATTCTATCAAAGTGAAGCTCAAAAAATGGTAGCCGAACGATTGATTCAGGAATTGAAAGAGAAGGGTTTTGAAGTGACTACCGAATTGGAATCGGCATCAACATTCTGGCAAGCTGAAGCTCGCCATCAGAAATACTGTGACAGCCATGGTTTAACACCAAAGTCGCACCGTAAGGAGAGGTTTGCTTCTTGATAAGAAATTTAGAAGCGTATTGCAAAACCCGCCTGTTAATCTTAGCAGGTGGGTTTTGTAATTTATGCTCTAGAAGCGTGGACAACCGATCACCGGTTTCCCCTGATAGTAGTAAAAGGAATTACTAAAGCGATAGGCAATCGTTACCCCTGCCATATAATACCAATCTTTGGCTGGATTTCCCCGTTGTTTAACATTAAATGAATCCTGGAGTCCTTCATCAAAACCTGGGAGACTTAACTTTGCTGCAAGTGTCCCATTCCCGCGTTTTATGTCATTATATAGGAATTGTGTTCCGCTGACATCGTCGAGGTAATCTGTAAATAATTTCCGAGCACTGAGTTCAAAACTCATTGTAATATGTTTACTAAGTTGAAGGCGAATTCCACCTCCAATCGGGATTCCCACCTCCGTCAGGGAGTAGGGCTTGTCAAAACCTGGCAGACCTTGCCCTTCCGTACCAAGAGGTTGCAAGTTAATCCATTGCCCTTCGAAGGGAGCTTGCGGATTAAAGCGAAACACATTCACTCCACCTAGCATATAAGGTGTGATGGAGAAGACACCATCTCCAGGTTTCCAGTACGCAAAGTTCCACTCGAGTACGCCATAGATTTCATAGATTCTTGTTCTGAAAGTAATGCCTCGACTTCTGCTACTTACCCTAAGGGTATCACTCCCGGAGACGGTGCCGTAGTTGAAGCCAAAACGAAAGGAGAATTGATATTCAGGCCAGGTCCTCACAGAGAAACCTACTGCAGGTTCAAGAGTTTTGAAATAGTCTTTATAAGCACTTGGTGCCACATCACCTTCGTAGAAAGAAGTACCAACGAAGAGACCAAAATCGTAGGATTGAGCTGTCGCAAATTGGAAACCCAGCAACAGAAGGAGCAGGTGTAAATACTTTTTCATGGGATCAGACTTAAGTCGCCTTTTGGAATAAATTGTGTAATACGTTTGTGGACGTAGTAATGTTGCTCTTGCTGGGGTAAGTATAGCACAAATGTAATATGTGTTTTTCGAAATTCACCTATGAGTTTCCTTTTTTTCAATAAAAGCCTAACTTTGCCGCGCCTAATCAAAGCAGTACTACAGCCAGATTTCATTTCAAACACTTCGAACAGCCCATTTTTCAAATCAAACCAAAAGACGGGAGCTATGAAAGAATCCAAAGGGAGAAGTGTCCTTAAGGCCATTACATGGAGATTGATCGCTACCTCTACCACGTTCACTTTGGCCTTCTTGGTCTTTAGAGAATCAGGTTGCGAAGATGTACTCCAGAAGTCTAGTATCGTAGCCGGTTTAGAATTATGCCTAAAACTATTGATTTACTATTTACACGAGCGGGCATGGCAGCGAGTTCCCGAAGGAACGATCCGAAATTTATTCCAGACAAAAAAGACACGAAGACAACTTTAGATCAAGACGTATTGTTTTTAAGCGCATAAATACGAGTTCTATTTTGGCAGAAAGTACCAACATACACCCTATTTTCGACAGGTTGCTGAGTAGGTCAGAGCGAGAAGAACGACTTGGACAGAAAGGTAAAGTCCTCTGGTTAACTGGATTGTCTGGGTCTGGCAAGAGTACCATTGCGCAGCATCTAGAACGTCGATTGTTTGAGAACGGCTATTTCCCTCAGGTCTTGGATGGCGATAACATCCGTTCGGGCATCAATAAAAACCTTGGATTTAGCGTCGAAGATCGCACGGAAAATATTCGAAGAATAGCTGAAGTAGCCCGCTTGTACGCACATAGTGGGCTTATTATTTTGGCTTCCTTTATCAGTCCTACAAGAGCTATACGAAAGATGGCGGCAGAGATAATCGGAGAAAAAGACTTCTTGGAGATTTTTGTCAATGCCCCATTGGAGGAATGCGAAAGACGTGATGTCAAAGGGTTATACCAAAAAGCTCGAAGTGGGCAAATCAAAGGGTTTACAGGGATTGATTCTCCTTATGAAATGCCCTTAGAACCATTTCTGGAAATTAAGACCGACGAGTTAAGTCTGGCCGAAGGAGTTGAACTCCTTTATCAAAAGACTTTACCGGAAATTCAATTATAATCTTATTCATACTTGACCTAAAATTCTCCCGATGAGTTATCATCTCAATCACTTGAAGGAACTCGAAGCGGAATCAATCTTTGTCTTAAGAGAAGTAGCTGCACAATTTGAAAATCCTGTGCTGATGTTCTCTGGAGGTAAGGATTCCATCCTGATGACACACCTGGCCATGAAGGCCTTTTACCCTGCTAAAATTCCTTTCCCCTTATTACACATAGACACAGGCCATAATTTTCCTGAGACCATTGAGTATCGTGACGCAATGGTTGAAAGAATCGGAGCTAGGTTGATTATAGGTTCCGTCCAGGAGGCCATCGACAAGGGATTGGTGGTAGAGGAAAAGGGATACAACGCCAGTAGAAATTATTTGCAAACCACCGCTTTATTGGAGGCTTTGGAAGAAGGGAAATACGATGCTGCCCTTGGTGGCGCACGTCGTGACGAAGAAAAGGCCAGGGCTAAGGAGCGCTTCTTTTCTCACCGTGATGAATTTGGACAATGGGATCCCAAAAATCAACGTCCAGAGCTGTGGAACCTATTTAATGGTAAAAAACAGTTCGGAGAGCATTTTCGGGTGTTTCCCATCAGTAATTGGACAGAGTTAGATGTTTGGCAATACCTAGCAATGGAGGAAGTGGAGTTGCCGAGCTTGTATTTTGCACATAAACGCAAAGTCTTTCTAAGGGATGGCATCTACATGGCTGATTCTCCGTTTATCATGAAGAAACCCGAGGAAAAGGTAGAAGAAATGATGGTTCGATGCCGTACGATCGGAGATGTGACCTGTACCGGGGTTTGGCCTTCTGAAGCTGCTACCGTAGAGGATATCATTATGGAGGTATCTACTGCACGTAAAACGGAAAGAGGTGGTAGAGCGGATGATAAACGTTCCGAAACCGCTATGGAGGATAGAAAGAAACAGGGATATTTTTAGAAAGTACCTTAAAGACTTGAATGACTTGAGCAAGGAGCGGCCTTTCTCGAGACAGAAAATAAATCAGTTATGGATTTTCAAAAGAATGAATTACTACGTTTTACGACAGCAGGTAGTGTGGATGATGGGAAGAGTACGCTGATCGGACGTTTATTATATGATAGTAAGTCCATTTTCGAGGACCAATATGAAGCAGTAAGGACCACTAGTGAAAAAAGAGGAGAAGAAGGTGTGAATCTGGCCCTGCTGACCGATGGGCTAAAGGCAGAAAGAGAGCAAGGCATCACCATTGACGTCGCCTATCGCTACTTTTCAACGCCAAAACGAAAGTTCATCATTGCTGACACTCCAGGCCATATCCAGTATACTCGGAATATGGTTACCGGGGCATCTACCGCTAATGTAGCACTGATTCTGATTGATGCCAGAAACGGGATTGTGGAGCAGACCCGTCGTCATGCCTTTATCGCATCTTTGCTGCAGATTCCCCACTTGATCATCTGTATCAATAAGATGGATTTGGTAGATTATGCGCAGGATGTGTATGACAAAATTAAGGATGAGTTTTCGGCATTCTCCTACAAATTGGATGTGAAGGATGTTCACTTCATTCCTATGTCAGCTCTAAACGGGGACAATGTAGTAGAGCCATCCACAAATATGACATGGTACCAAGGTGGAACGCTTCTTTATGCCCTAGAGAATGTGCATATCGGAAGTGATCACAACTTCATTGATTGTCGATTCCCGGTACAGTATGTAATTCGACCCTATACCGATGAGTTTCATGACTATCGTGGATATGCCGGCCGGGTATCGGGTGGCGTATTTAAGAAGGGAGACAAAGTGATGCTCTTGCCGACCGGTTTTTCCTCCACGATTGCTAAGATTGAGACCTTTGATGGGGAAGTGCAAGAAGCACATGCACCGATGTCAGTGACGATCCTATTAGAAGATGATTATGATCTTAGCAGAGGGGACATGATCGTTCGTGAAAACAACCAGCCTGAAGTTACGCAAGATGTTGAAGTGATGGTCTGCTGGTTTAGTGATCGTCCTTTGCAGATGCGCGGGAAATATGCCATCCAGCATACCTCACAAGATGTTCGATGTATAGTTAAGGATATCCGCTATAAGCTGGATATTAATACCCTACACCGAAATGAAGGCGATAAGGTGATCAAGATGAACGATATCGCCAGAATCCAGATCAGAACGACGAAGCCTCTATTCGTAGATGCTTATCGTCGTAATAGAAATACAGGGAGTTTGATCTTCATTGATGAGGGAACCAATGAGACGGTTGGGGCCGGAATGATTATCTAGCCATTCTGATTCGAAAGACAAACTGATCTTCAACTAAGGGTCGCTAGTGCCCTTAGTTGAAGCCGTAGATATAAGGCGAAGCTTCTCCTGCACGATCAACTATGATCCAATAAAAGTGATCGGATAAAGACGGGATATACAAACCGAAGACCCAGCTATCCTCTGCTGACTCTCCTTGCTCCGGGGGATTGAAATCGAAATCTTGGTCACGATCTGTCCAGTCTACATTTGGCAGTAGTTGTAAATTGGCGTCGATAAGATGCTCCCGCAATCTAGACTGAATCCGCTCATCAGCGCGATCTACTTCACCTGGAAATAATTCATAAACATTGATAATAATGCTCCTTGGAGACTCGGCGTCCTCTTCATCCGAAAGTAGTGTCTCCATGGCTGCGCGAAGCGCTGCGATAAAGCTTACTTTGTTGTGAGGCAATGCCTCTTGAGCCTCAATTTCTTTTAGGGTATATTCAAAAACCAACCGTTGTATATCATATTCATCCTCTATGATGTTACTTATTCTCGCCGGAAGTTCGATCGGAGCATTTATAGAGAGTTCATCGGAGAGCCATCCACGAGCGCTATCTGTAAAGTTGAAATGATCTAGGATGTAAAATAGACTTCTGTTTTCTGTCTCCGTGATGCCTCTGCCGTCTTGTACCGAATTCAACAACTGAGTCGCATCATCTCGTGATATACGTCCGTCTCCTTTTCCTTGAATGAGTTCTTCTGCTAATTCCAGTACTTTTCTGTCATATCGTTGACCATCAATAATCTTATAGAAGCTCATAGGTTGGAATTTGGTAAACAATGAGAAGTTAAATTAAGTTAAACTCAGCAGAAAAGGACAGGTAAATCAGGATTTTACAATAAATTAAAGTGCCTGTGCTCCGATTATATCGCCCTATAGAAACGCCCAACTTATGTCTAGAAAGTTGTTCCTGTCCTCCACTGTTTTTCTCCTTCTACTACATTCCATTGCCTTCGCGCAGAGAGTCCCAACCCCAACAGCTGATGATTTTATTGCTTCTGGCGGAGCCTACTTCAATGGTAACGGTTGTTATAGCCTAACCTCTGCTTCGCAATGGATGTCGGGTTCGATTTGGTATAAGACTGCCATTGACCTGAGACAACCATTTGATATGGAGCTGAAGTTATTCTTAGGTTGTGAAGATCAATGGGGAGCAGATGGAATGGTTCTCGTTTTTCATCCCTATTTGGGGCGACAGGGGTACCGTGGGGAGGGCATTGGATTTGCTGGATTGTATCCTTCATTGGGCTTGGAGGTGGATACCTATCGGAATGGGCATCTAGAGGATCCCTATGATGATCACGTAGCCTTGATGGCCAATGGCCGGCCGCATCACGCCTGGAGCCTGGCTGGCCCCAATCGGATCTCGAATATCGAGGATTGTAAAGATCATATGGTCCGCGTGCAGTGGCTACCCTCTGCACAACGAATGAGTTTGTTGATTGATGGAAAACAAGTACTCAGTTATAAAGGAGATATTATCAACGAGATATTTGGTGGGAATTCTAAAGTCTACTGGGGCGTAACTGCTGCTACTGGGCGGTATGTGAATAGACATGAAATATGCTTTGAAAAGCTAGTATTCACGAAAGTAGCTCCTCTGGGGCGCCTGGATAAATCGGCTGTGCAATCCTTGTCAAAGGGGAAAGAATTGATTCTTCCTCGCTTGCAGTTTGCCTCTGGACAAACCAAACCTCAGGGAGAAGCCTTGCAGGAGATCAACAAGATACTTCGCTACCTACGTGAAAACCCGAAGGCGATCATGGAGATCAACACCTTCACGGATGGGAGCGGAGATGCTAAGCGGAATCAGGAATTATCTCAATTGAGAGCCAAGGCCATAGAAGACTATCTCCGTAGTCGAGGGATACCAAAGCGTCAGATCAAGGCCAGAGGGTTCGGAGAAAAATTTCCGATTGCCCCTAACAATACTTCGGATGGGCGTCGCAAAAATCGACGAGTAGTATTCCGATTGGTAAAGCCGATTGTGTGATAAACTGGTTACATTGCAGGCTTAGTAATCCTGCCGCCATTTGCCCATATTCATTCTAATCCCTCCACCAAAGTATTGTGTGGTATTATCTCGTTCTGCCAGATCGCTATCCTTTCGGCGGTAGAAGTACTGCAAATCTAGAAAGATGTTATGACGGATTTGATAGCTTGCTTCTAATCCTCCTAGTAAGATTCTTGTCCCCACTCCTTGTCCTACACTATTGTCGAATTCTTGTTCTCGTGTCTCATGAGAGATCAAGAGGTTGGTTCCCCAGTTGGTAGAATCAATATCTTCACCTGTATTGGCACTGATCAAGCGAGCCTCAAATGAGAGTTTCCTAGTAGGCTGGTAGCGAACTCGAACAAGGCTCTCGCTAAAGTTGGCGCCCAGAGGATGCGCCAGGGGCTGGAAATAATGCGTGTAACTGCCTTCAACAGTTCTGTGAGTATAGGTGAAAGGTCGTACACGATTGTATTCCAATTGGACATCTAGATGATCAATTCCAAATATATCAATGTACTTGAGACCTAACTGAATCCCATATTTATTGGCCCACCATCCTCGTCGGTCGATGAATAACTCGTTAAACTTGAATTCATCCATTTGCAGTTGTGCATAGAATTGCACCGTTTTGAAAGCATTCCACTTTGCATCCATACCAATAAGTACATTATCTGGACTGTTCAAGCCTTGTTCAACGGCACGATACAGTATGATAGGAACTAGATAATGGAATTCAAAGTTATTTTGCCGGCTGAAGATGACAGATTCGAAGATCCCTACATTAAGAGTGGGCGTGATGTCGAAGCTCAAGTGATGCAGTGCCATATATTTCTTTGGCAATGGATCATTTTGACTGATCAACCGAGGAGGAGTACTACTCAATTCAGCAAAGATATTCTGGTAGTGAAATTTCCAGACCTTCCAATTGGTCTTGAGGTATAAATAGTTATTACTAAAATTTGATAGGATTAAGGAGCGGTAGCCATTACCAATGAAATTGGTCCCATAGCCAAATTGCATGCCAACGTGGCGAGTTACATTGAATCCGAGTACTCCTTGTCCGTTTAGAAAATCATATCCATTTTCTATGTCAAACAGATTAGATCGATAAGTTTTTAAAAATCCAAAGCCAGGTAGTACTTTATTTTGATCAATATAGTCATTCACATAATCAGGGAAGCGTGCCTGTGATTCAATCAAATTGGCCATAAAGTAAAGCCGATCATCTATGCCACCACGAATGACAACCCCTCTTTGATTCAAGAAGACCGGTTGATCATCATCTGCTGCGTTAGAGATATTGAAATTCAAAAGCGGATTTACCCGCAAGTGGAAGTACTTATCATTTACCTCATATAGGTTGGCAGGCGTTTTATAGAAGGTGTTGAGAATGGGGCGCCGTCCCAAAGTGTATCGACTATTCTCCATGCATGCTTCTACCTGCGTCAAGGTAGTTTCCGGGTCAATGCGCTCGCGGTAGCCTCCGATTCGTGTTGGAAAGCTGGGGCAAACTAACCATTCGTTATTATCCTTGAAAAGATAGTACAAATCCAATCTATCTTTTCCTGTCAAAGAGGACATCCGGGAAGTATCAATTCGCATGGCAAATTGTGTAGCATCGCCTCTAGTGTATGGTTTGACATTACTATGAAAATTGGGATTTGAACCTGACTTTATTTCAAGCCGATCCAGGATGTGATAGGAATCTGTATTATCCAAGGGTAACGGACTTCCTTGAGTAAAAGCAGAAAAGTAGGAAAATAGAAGAAGAGCGGTAATTGGGAGAATTCTGTTCGGCATTAGGGACAAAATTTGTTGCGACAAAGTTGAGAATAATTTTTAAATAACCAATAGTGTTTAGTTCGGCTTATTCCTTTTTCAGTATCTCAAATTTTTGCTCCAATCGATTTCCAAATTCATCTACTAAGGTTAGTGTATGCTTTCCTACGCCAGGGTTGGCCTCAATACTGTGAAAATGCTGAGTGCTTTGAATGTACTCCTGATCAATATGCCAATGGATGGTGGCTTCGGCTTGTCGATGCGCTACCTCAAAGACCGTTCGTGATAACTGACCATCTAAATCCAATGGAACATATATTCGGGTGGCGTATTTGGGGTAAATCAATTGCATGATCTTTTGGTTGTCGTCGCCTTCACAGCCCGGTTTTAGGGGCGGTGCTTCCTGGTAGATGGGATTTCTCTTTTTAAAATAAAAAGCTTCTAATGGAGGCAAAACGAACCAAGGTTTATGGACAATCCGTCCAACGGGATAACAACTGCTATTTACTTGCCAAGCTTCTTCCTGATCCAAGTGTAGCAATTGATGGTAAGGACAGCCCTTGGCCTTAAGACTGCCGATGGGAACATGCATGGTATCCTTGGTGCAATGAGCTGTGGCACGAAATCCGCTTTCACGGCAAACTGCAATTTCTTCTAAATCATCAAAAGGGGTAAGAAACCAGTTTTTATCACGATCATCCAACGAATGGATCAAGCTAAATATATCAAAGAGTAGTGGTGCTGCAGCTTTCACACCTACTAAATTTGGTCGACCTTCTCCATCTGCATTGCCGGCCCAAACACCAACTGCATATCTCGGATCGACGCCAATAGCCCAAGCATCCCTAAATCCAAAACTAGTTCCCGTCTTCCAGGCAATTCGTTGACGGGAAGGAAAGGCCTCCCAGTCCCCTTCTGAGTTAGGGCGTTCTACTGCTTTCATAGCCTCGAAAGTATGCCAAACTGCACCAGCACTAAGACGAGGAGCATCTTTCTGAAGCTTGACTTCGTCGGGAGTACTGGAATCTATAAGATAAGACGGAGGTCGAAAATCGTTCGGATCGTATAGTCCATCATATTTATAGGTATGATTCAACATCCGGGCCATGCAGGCATACATATTGGTGGTTTCCCAAAGACTGGATTCTGCGCCGCCAAGGACCAGAGGAAGGCCATAATGAGTAGCAGGCTTATTGATGCTATGAAGTCCTAACTTCTTTAGCTCGAAATGGAATTTTTCGAGTCCGTAGGTCTGCAGAAGCCGAACGATGGGTACATTTAAAGAACGGATTAAAGCTCTTTTAGCACTGATCGCTCCATCGAATTGTTCGTGGAAATTTTCTGGCTGATAACCTTTCATACGGGTGGGGACATCTGGCAAAAGGCTCTCTGGGAGAATTACGCCTTCTTGCATACTCAAAGCATACAATATGGGCTTTAGGATACTACCGGTACTTCGAGGAGCAGTGATGATATCTACCGCTGCACCGTGCTCCTCACTGGCTTCTAGAACATTCCCGACGTAGGCCTTTACTTGCCCCGAAGTAACATCTAATACTAGGGCTGCCACATTGTGGATTCCGTTCCCCCTTAGCTGCTGCTGGTGCCTGCCGACTAATGCACCGACCTTTTGTTGGAAAAAAGCGTCTACAGAGGTTTTGATGCGGGCCCCAGTTTGTAGTACACCGGCCTCTTTTTCCAGATATGCTCGGTCCAATAAATGTGGAGCTAATCTAGGGAGTGGTTGTGGTCGATCAGGAAGCGATTCTTCTAGTGCTAACTCATGTGTGAGACTGTCGATTTTCTGGTTTTCCAATAATCGATCTAGGAGACGATTGCGTTTGGCAAGTAAGGCGTCTCTGTTACGACTGGGGTGAAGTAAGGCGGGACTGTTTGGGAGAACCGCGAGTACTGTGGCTTCAGCCCAGGATAGTAGCTCCGGATTCTTGCCGAAGTATCGCCAGGATGCTGTTTCTAATCCTACTACATTACCTCCAAAAGGAGCCTGACTTGCATACAACTTTAGAATATCTTCTTTACTGTAGCCCAGTTCTAAACGGGTTGCTAAAATCATTTCGATCCCCTTCTGCCATACGGTCCTTCGCCTCTGCCCGCGAGCCATTCTTATTACCTGCATACTTAAAGTACTTCCACCGCTAACAATCTCTCCATTTCTGAGGTTCTGGACTAAGGCTCGGATTATACTCCTGGGGTCCACTCCCCAATGCCGGTGAAACCTGCGGTCTTCAAATTCTAGCAGAGCGGTAACGAAGTTCTGAGGTAGGCTATCCACAGTGGGAAACCGCCATTGCCCATCGGTAGCAATGCGCGCACCAAGTAGCTGTCCTTTTTCATCTTGCAGGACCAAACTTGTTGGGGTATCAAAAAGTGGCCTTGGCAGGCAGAATGCATACCAGATTAGCGAAATGCCTAGGCATGCTAAGGTTTTACGCTTGTGTCGGTGGAAAAAGAAGTGGTATAGGCTTTTAATTCTCTTTTTCAAGTCTTTTGGGTCATTTATCCAAAAGCAAAAGTACTCACTTTCTCCACAATATTTAGCCTAGCGCAAGAGAGTTACAGAACCTGCCAATTGCTGACTAAAAACCTCCCCTGATTCCTCCAGAGAGAACTCAAGTAGGAAAACATACACGCCAATTCCAGCGGGCCGACCTTGCACGGTACCATCCCAGACCTGCTCCTGATTGAGACTATTAAATTGCAAGGCACCCCAACGATCAAATATTTTCAGCTGGTAATCGAGAATATTTACATCAACTGGGAATTGTGGTTGAAAGGAATCATGAATTCCATCGTCGTTTGGCGTAAAGGCGTTGGGTGTGAATACGTCAATTTTCCCGCAGCTACTACCCACAACCACAACATTAGCCTCAGTGATACATCCATTTCTGTTGGCAAGTAGTGTATAAAGGCCCGGTGTTTCGATCAAGTAAGTTGTGTTGGTGGAGCCATCTTGCCATTGAATTGAGGTGCCTGGCAATAGTTTGGGTTGGAGTGATTGAGATTGACCACGGCATAGTACTATGCTGTCGGGTAATGCCAAGTCCAAGGGAGTATCTAGTTCTAGAAAGATACTATCCCTGGTTGTACAATTACCTAATTGGGCTTCTACCCAATAGTATCCTGGGGTAGCTGCAAGAAAGAAAGTTGATGTACTACCATCTTGCCAAATGAAGGAATCATAATCATGTACGTTAGCTTCGATTTCTAGGTTTTCTCCTTCACATAGGTTTTGATCGGGGCCGAGATCAACGACAGGCGTATCGAAGACCTGTACCTGCATGGAATCGATAGCTGAACACCCATTTTTTTCTACTTGAACCCGTATTTCGCCTCCTTGTTGCACCGAGTAGTTAGGGTCTGTACTTCCATCCTGCCAAAGGAAACTATCTCCCACATCAGAAAGGTCAAAATTAAGGGTTTGGCCGGAGCAGAGGCTAGTATCAGGGCCCAAGGTGAATTGGGGTAGGGGGTTGAAGGTCAGCGTGATTTCGTCTTGGCCGGTGCATCCATTGGCGGTGACCTGAACGCTGAAGTTGCCGGATTGCGTAGCGGTCAACCCTGGAGAGGTAGCCCCATCTTGCCAGAGGTATTGTGCCGGTTCGTTAATAGCGGCGTCCAGGGTGAGACTTTGACCTTCGCAGAGGCTTTGATCTGGGCCGAGGACAACTATGGGTGTTTGAAAGAGCTGCACCTGAATGGAATCGACCGCTGCACATCCATTCCTTTCTACCTGCAGCCGTATTTCTCCGCCTTGCTGGACGGAGTAAGTAGGAGTGGTGCTACCATCTTGCCAGAGGAAATTATCTCCCACATCAGAGAAGTCAAATTCGAGAGTTTGGCCGGAGCAGAGGCTAGTATCAGGGCCC